>MIZB01000027.1_pt1 | contig 28852 bp, 29 predicted proteins | sample 888171 | NCBI WGS metagenome assembly MIZB01 (sample SAMN05440186, study PRJNA335308) | marine metagenome | isolation source: marine water
AAGAGAAGGAAGTGCAATACATGACGCTCAAAATCCGGATAGAATTGTAATTGGATATGCTGACGAAATTGCTAAAAAAACTTTAAACGACCTATACGAACCTTACAAATGTACTAAATTAGAATGTATTCCAAGAACTGCAGAATTGATAAAGTACGCTTCTAATTCTTTCCTAGCTGCAAAAATTTCTTTTGTGAACGAAATTGCAAATATGTCTAACATATGGGGAATTGACTTTCAAGAAGTCGCCGAGGGAATGGGATTAGATAGTCGAATTTCAGCTGAGTTCCTCAGAGCCGGAGCTGGGTTCGGAGGTTCATGTTTCCCAAAAGATGTCAAAGCTCTGGCTGCAGCTGCAAAGAACTCAAACGTAGAGTCTCTCATGCTTAAAGCTACTTTAGAAGTTAATGACATACAACCAAAGATAATAGTTAAAATGGCTGAAGAGAGGCTAGGAATAATCAAAGGAAAGAAAATTTCAATCCTGGGTCTTGCTTTCAAACCAGATACAGACGATGTAAGGGAAAGTCGAAGTGAAGTTGTTATAAGAGAATTAATTGCGAAAGGAGCTGAAGTGACAGCTCATGACCCTGAAGGAATGACTAATTTCAAAGAAATAATAGACATACCAATGATGCCAACGCTCGAATTGGCTACTGAAAAAGCTGATTGTGTAATTATAATGACAGAATGGAACATCTACAAGAACTTGGATTTGCGATCCTTACTGGAACGAATGAACGGTAATGTTTTAATCGATGGAAGAAGAGCTCTGAATGCAAAAGAAGCTGAAAAAACGGGTTTTGACTACAAAACCATAGGATTAGGCTAAACAAATTATTTTATAACCCCTTCAGGTGAAGCATCACCCCGATACGGTCCGAGAACTGCTTTCGGGAAATTATGGTAAAAAATGAGTAAAGGAACGGCTGCACAGGGTAAACGCCAGAAACAGACCCACTTGATCTGTAGAAAATGTGGTCGCCATGCTTATCATATGCGTAAAAAGAGATGTGCCTATTGTGGATTTGGAGCAAGTGCAAAAAATCGTAAATATAATTGGGCAAAAACTCACTAATCAAATTTTAATGAAAAGACTAAATCCCCCCTCTCACATGTTCAACTGATAATTAAATGTGCGGCATCCTTGGAATTTTAGCTAATAAAGGTCCAATCAGCAATTTGTTGTACGACGGTCTATTAGTTTTACAACATCGCGGACAAGATGCTGCCGGAATAGTTGTGTGTGATGAAGACAAATTACACTTAAGAAAAGATAATGGCTTAGTTAATGATGTATTTCACAAGGAACATATTCAAAATCTTAGAGGAAGGTACGGAATTGCTCATGTCAGATACCCTACAGCTGGAACTGCATCTGCCGCTGAAGCACAGCCACTTTATGTTAACCATCCATATGGTATTTCACTAGCACACAATGGAAACTTAACTAATGCAGATGAATTAACTAGAGAGCTTTACAAGGAAAACCTAAGGCACATCAATACTAACTCAGATTCTGAGATATTACTGAATATATTGGCTAATGAGATAGAGAGTAATAGAAAAAATATTAACGAAGCTCCAGACTTCACGCCCGAAGACTTGTTTAAAGCTGTTAAAGGGCTACACAAAAGATGTTCTGGCGGATATGCAGTTGTAGGGATGATTGCAGGTTATGGATTATTTGCATTCAGAGATCCTAACGGAATTAGACCTCTGGTTTACGGACAAACTAAAAACGAAGAAAATTATGCATGGGGAATCTCTTCTGAGACTGTTGCACTAAATTCACTTGGCTTCGAAGATGCCTATGATTTAGCTCCTGGTGAGGCAATGTTTATTGACATAAATGGAAAAATGTCTAAGAAACAATGCTGTGAACACACCAAATTATCACCCTGTATTTTCGAATACGTATATTTCGCTAGGCCAGATTCTGTTATCGATGGAATTTCAGTACATCAAGCTAGACTAAACATGGGAACGAAATTAGCCCAAAAAATACTGCGCGAATGGCCGGACCACGACATTGATGTCGTAATACCAGTCCCTGATAGCGGAAGAATTTCTGCTATCCAGCTCGCAAAAGAGTTAGATATCGATTATCGAGAGGGATTAGTTAAAAACAGATATATTGGAAGAACATTTATCATGCCTGGACAATCAGTCAGGAGAGATTCGGTGAGAAAAAAATTAAACACTGTCGATCACGAGTTTTTAGGAAAAAATGTATTACTTGTTGATGATTCCATTGTAAGAGGAAATACTTCCAAAAAAATTGTCGAAATGGCAAGACTTTCTGGCGCTCGAAAAGTATATTTTGCTTCAGCTGCACCACCTGTGAGATACCCGAATGTATACGGGATTGATATGGCCGCATCTGGTGAATTTATTGCAAATAAGAATAGTGTCGAACAAATAGCCGAAAATATGGGTGCGGATAGATTATTTTATCAGGATTTAGAAGATTTAGTAGAGAGTATAAGATTTGAGTCAGCGGGACCACAAGAATTTGATTCCTCATGCTTCAACGGTTTTTATGTAACTGAAAATGTTTCCTCTGAATATTTGGAAAAAATCGAAAAAGTAAGAAGCAAATCTTCAAGACAACATAAAGGCATTAGTGAAGAACCTATTGGAATACATAATCAAGGCTAATTCCAAAGAAAAAAAGTCTCATTCCCAAACCTTAAGGCTTGAATTGTTTCGCCTTCCCAATTAGAAGGAGAAACTGCTTCAACTGTTTGATGTGTATAAGGATCAAGAAGTAAAAATTGATCATTCCTAGAACTAATTATCTGGACTTCTACAGGCTTCTCCAAAATATTCGGATTTCTAAGTGTATCTATTTCTACCATTTTTTTTGTGTAAGGAGCTTCCATCAATCTTAATTTAGCTTTTCTACGATCTAACCTAGTAACTTTGTAAACCTTTTCTTGTATTAGTAAATAATCGCCCACAAGAAAACTAGGTAACCGTACTCCAAAGGTATGTCTTAGAAGATCTCTGCCATCTTTACGACCAACTAAGGTATTAGTTTCATTCACATGCCCTCCAAATTGAATCATTAATTCCCTAGCTAAAGAACGAGCTCGTTCTGTAGAAGATAATTGAAAATCAAAACCTCCCTTAGCGGGTCCATTCTCAGTAGAAAAAAATTCTGAGGGTGATGAATCTATATCTTTGAAAACTTTTTCGACTGCCGCATCCAAAACTGATTTTTGTTTAGTTCTTATTTGTAATATGGCCTCATAATATCCTCCCGCATGGCGAGAACAAGTCTGACATACTTGATATTTTATTTCGACTACTCCCTCTAAATTTGATTCTAAACTTAATCCTCCATAGTTTGCCTTAGTTTTTGCTTTAACTCTAAATTTAGCAGGATCTAATTGTTCCAATGACTGTGTAGTTTTTTGCTGGGACAAATTCTCTTTCCAAATAATCGAACTTTCAAAGAAATGGCTTACTGCAGATTCAAGATCATCAAATTCAAGCCAAGTTCCAGGTATCTTTAGAGAATAACATGACTTACAATCAACCATTCTAAGTACATCTGGAAGACGTGAAATAACTACCGTTTCGCGTACACATTTATGGCAAATTTGGGATATAAGGGGAGGCTCAGCCCCGCACTTTAGACAAATATCCATCAATCATCTAAAGGAGGGGGATTTTGTTTTTTATGCTTCGAAAGTTTTTTGTTTAAGGTTACTTAATATAATACATGAAATCATTTAAACCAAATGAAAAAATTAAAAATAATGCATATGTTGGTAGTGTAGAAAAATACAATGAAATATATGATTATTCAATTAAAGACCCTGAAGGTTTCTGGGCCGAACAGGCCGAAAGGATTACTTGGTTTAAAAAATGGAATAAGGTTTGGAATTGGGACTTTAGCAAAGCCGATATTAGCTGGTATGAAGGTGCCGAACTAAATGCGTGTTACAATTGTGTCGATAGGCATGTTGATAATGGGCATGGTAATGAAATTGCCCTCATTTGGGAAGGAAACGATTCTTCGGAAAGTAAAAAACTATCTTACAATGATCTTTTGACGGAAGTACAACTTGCTGCAAACTCTTTGAAAGGTTTGGGAGTAGGGAAAGGAGATCGTGTTTGTATTTACATGCAAATGATACCTGAATTAACAATTGCATTATTAGCTTGTGCAAGAATAGGGGCAGTTCATTCAGTTGTATTTGGTGCTTTTTCCCCGGATAGTTTAGAATCTAGAATAAATGATTCTGAATGCAAAGTCCTTGTCACTCAAGATACTGGAGTTAGAGGAACCAAGAATGATATACCAATGAAAGCGAATGCGGACAAAGCTGTCAAGAATACACCATCAATTGAAAAGATTCTAGTTGTCAAAAGAACCGGAAGCCCTATTGAAATGGAACCAAGTAGAGATGTTTGGTGGCATGAAGCTATAGCTTCAACAGACAGTAATTGTGAGCCTGAAATAATGAATGCTGAGGATCCATTATTTATCTTGTATACAAGTGGCTCAACAGGAAAACCAAAAGGAGTAATGCATACTACTGGTGGATACATGGTATACACTTCAACTACTTACCATTACATTTTTGATTATAAACCTGGAGAAATTTATTGGTGTACTGCAGATATCGGATGGATTACGGGACATTCATACATTGTTTACGGCCCTATGGCAAATCGTGCAGTAACCGTGATGTTCGAGGGCGTACCTAACTATCCAGACTATGGCAGATTTTGGGAAATTGTTGAGAAGCATAAAGTAAATATTTTTTACACGGCACCAACCGCACTGCGCGCTCTAATGAAAGAGGGCGATGATTGGCCTAAAAAATATAATCTTGAAAGTTTAAGACTACTGGGAACTGTCGGAGAGCCAATAAAAGAACCTGAATGGATGTGGTACCATTCGATTATTGGAAATGAAAAGTGTCCAATAGTAGATACTTGGTGGCAGACTGAAACTGGAGGAATAATGATTACCCCTCTGCCTGGAGTAACTGAAACAAAACCTGGATCCGCAACCAGACCTTTCTTTGGAGTTTTACCTGAATTAGTAGATAATGATGGAAATGTTTTGGAAGGAAATAATGTTGAAGGAAATTTGGTAATGCAAAGACCTTGGCCAAGCATAATGAGAACTGTTTATGGCGACCATAAGAGATTTTTTGATACTTATTTTTCACGATTTCCAGGTAAATACTTCTCAGGTGACGGGTGTAGAAGAGATGAAAATGGATATTATTGGATAACTGGAAGAGTTGACGACGTCATTATTGTATCTGGACATAATTTAGGTACTGCTGAAATTGAAGGATCGATAGGAGGACATGCTGATGTAGCAGAAGCTGCCGTAGTAGGATATCCACATGACATTAAGGGAAATTCAATCTATGCTTTTGTAACACTGAGAACTGGAAGAGAAATCACCGAAAATACCAGAACTGAAATTGCTAAAATTGTAAGAGCTGACATTGGACCCCATGCCACTCCTGAGAAAATACAATTTACAGAGGGACTACCAAAGACACGTTCCGGAAAGATTATGAGAAGGATTCTGAGAAACATAGCTTCAAATGAAATTGATAACTTAGGAGACATTTCAACCTTAGCAGATCCTGGTGTGGTAAAGTCTTTGGTCAAAGATAGAATTTGAAAATAACTGTAGACAGCTTATCTTAAATTCGTAAAACTACACTTAGAAACTATAGACAAGTCTCCAGATTCTTAGCTTCAAAAATTGAGAAACGAGACTAACTGGAATTAGCTTAGCTTAAGTATAGACAAGACTACTATTTCTGAGGTTCAACCATCTTTTCTGGGTTCAATATTGCAATCAATTCTTCTTCGGTTAAATCAGTTAAGTCAAGTGAAGTTTCCAACACCGTTTGACCCGATTTATGTGCCTCTTTTGCTATTTTTGCTGCTTTTTCGTAACCTATTACCGGAGCTAAAGTAGTAGCTAACATCAAACCCGACATCAATAATTCAGGTCCTTTATCTGTAGCTTCTAGTCCATCAATACATTTAGCTGCGAAAACTTCAACCGAACTGGATAGAAGAGAAACTGCTTGTAGAAGATTATGAGCTGCAAAAGGCAACATTGTGTTTAACTCAAAATAACCACCTTGTCCACTCTGAACTAAGGCAGTATCACAAGCTATCACTTGTGATGAAGCTTGTATTATTGCTTCAGGAATGACTGGGTTAACTTTTCCAGGCATTATTGAAGAGCCTGGTTGAACTGCTGGTAATGATAATTCAGAAATACCTGAACGAGGGCCTGAACCCATTAAACGAATATCATTAGCTATTTTTTGTAAACTTACTGCTAAACCGCGCAATACTCCGCTAGTTGTCAACGCACCATCTAAGCTAGACTGTGCCAAGAAATGATTGTCTGTTTCATAAACATCTATTCCTGATAATTTCGAAATATGCTGACAAGCTAATTCGGAAAATTTAGCCTTTGTATTTACTCCTGTACCTACGGCAGTTCCTCCCAATGCAAGTAAAGACAGTTCATCTTTAGCAAGTAGGAGGCGATCAAGAGAACGCTCAATTAACCCTGCATATCCCACAAACTCTTGTCCAAGCCTTATCGGTGTAGCATCCATTAAATGGGTTCGACCTGTCTTGATTATTGACATGAACTCATCTGATTTTTGAGAAAGGCTTGTTTGAAGATTTAAAAGTGCAGGACATAGATTTTCTTCTATTTCGAGTAAAGCTGATAGATGAAGTGCTGAAGGAATTACATCATTTGATGATTGACCTTGGTTCACGTGATCATTGGGATGTATCTTTAGTCCGCTCTCTTCAGAAGAAATGGTTGCTATTACCTCGTTAGCATTCATATTTGTTGATGTTCCAGAACCTGTTTGGAAAACATCAACCGGAAAATGTTCATCAAAATTTCCATCTGCCACGCTAATCGAAGCTGAAATTATTACATCTTTCATCTCGTCATCGATTATCCCTAATTCTGCATTTGCTGCTGCAGCTCCAGCTTTGATATATCCTAGTGCTCGAATAAAGGAGCGAGACATAGGAATCCCACTAATTGGAAAATTAAGAACAGCTCTCTGTGTACTTGCCCCCCATAATGCGGATTTTGGGACTTCCATCTCGCCCATAGTATCTGACTCGGTTCGAGTGTAAGGATCTGAAGGTAAACTTCCTGTTAATGAAAGATTATTAGCACTTTTTTTAATTGATTTCTTGCTTATAGATGAACGCATCTTTTGTTTTCTGCTTTCCGGACACTCGTACATACCATATTTAGGAAATCGAACATGCCCCTCATTCAAATTTTCCATATGAACTTTCAGCATAGAGTTGATTGAAAGGTCATTGTAACACTCTTCAACATAATTTTGAAGGCTTTCTCTTACTTCTTTAGTCACTCTTATAGATGTATAGTCTACTTTAGGCATATTATCGTTATATAGCTTTATGTATTAAAAAGTATGCATTTTGCATAAATATGCATTTTGCATACATTAAACATAGTAGCAATTAGCCTATTTACTAATTTTTATCCCTTTTTTAGCTTAAACTGGAGCGTAAGGAGGCGGGTTGTGCGGATCCCAACAAGTTACGTACCTTTCATCTAGATCATCTAAGCGTTTCATTAATGAATTTGAAATATCGAAATCAAAAACTGCAAAATTCTCTACAATTCTATCCTGATTAACTGATTTCGGAAGAACAACCATCCCTCTTTGTATCGCCCAGCGTATCAAAACTTGAGCAGGTGTCTTTCCTAATTCGTCTGAAATAGCCATTAAACGAGGCTCATCCATGCGTTTTGCGTGAACTAAAGGACTGTAAGCCTCAATTATTATATTTTTTGAATTACAATATTCTAATAATTCCTTTTGATAATGGTAAGGATGAAATTCTACTTGATTAATTGCAGGTAGAACATCATATTTTTCCTCTAATTCTTTTAAGTTATCAATAGTGAAGTTACTTACGCCTATAGACCTACAAAGCCCTCTTTTTTGCAGTTCAATAAATGCTTTCCAAGAATCATTTCTTAGATCTTTAAGCGGCCAATGTATAAGGTAAAGATCAATATATCCACAGTCTAATCTTGTCAAACTCTTTTCGCAAGCTTCTAGTGCAGTATCATAACCTTGGTCTTTATTCCACAATTTTGTTGTTATAAACAAATTTTCACGTGTGACGTCCGCTGCATTTATTGCTCTACCTACGTCAGATTCATTATCGTAAGCTCTTGCTGTATCTATGTGTCTGTAACCAGCTTTAATTGAATCAAAAACTGCATTGTAGGTTGAATCTCCTGGCTCTGATTTCCAAGTACCTAAACCCACAACTGGAATATTATGCCCATCATTCATAGTCATGTACAATTGATCTGTCATAATACTCCAAGGAACTGGCTAAATTAATTATTTGTATATATCTACAAAATTATCATGTAAGTGACCATTAGAAGCAAGCCATTCAAATGAGTCTAAAGTATATGGTTCACCCTTATAATTTGTAATCTTTCCACCTGCTTCTTCCAATATAGCTATTCCTCCCGCCATATCCCAGGATTTTGCACCTGTGACAATATATCCCTCTAACCTGCCTGCTGCAATATATGCCATGGTTAACGCAGCCATTCCTAGTTTCCTTGTTGACTGAATCTCTTTTTCCAGAGCTACAAATTTACTGCCCATACTCTGAAAATATTCGCCATCTCTATTGTAAGGTAAACTTGAAGCTACGATTGCTTGTTTCATATTTTTAATTTTTGAAACATGTAAACGTTTAGGTTCTCCTTTGTTATACAAATCATTCAAAAAAGCCCCATTTCCTTTAGAAGCGTAAAATAGCTCTTTACGTATCGGGTCTGCAATTACGCCAATTAAGACTTCATTTCCTTTACATAAGCCTATTGAAGGTCCAAACAACGGAAACGAATGGGAAAAATTAATAGTTCCATCCAAAGGGTCTACTATCCATACTTTCTCTCCTGGAAAACTAGTTCCTTCTTCTGCAATTATTCCATATTCAGGCGTTTCTTCTTGTAATATCTTAGTTATTGCTTCTTCACACTTAAAATCAACTTCTGTCACGACATCAATATCTGATTTGAAATCTAATTCTTTGAAATTTCCATAGCTTTCGGCAATTATTTCAGAAGCTCGTATCGCTGCTTTAATTGCAACGTCTAAATCATTCACTTGCAAAGAAATTCAACTACTCCTTCAAACAGAGCCCTGCCATCGCCCGGGCCATCTGGTTTCTTACCTGAAGAAGTCCAATCCGTATGCTGCCATCCGTGGAATACACGTTCAGGATGAGGCATCATTCCCAAAACATTTCCTCTAGAGTTTGTAATGCCTGCAATGTCATTGGGTGCGCCATTTGGATTCCATGGGTAACCTGAGTCGAGTAATCCTTCAGAATTACAATATCTAAAAGCTACTTGATTGTTATTTTCTATTTCATTTAACATATCTTTGTCCAATATCAATTTTCCCTCAGCATGAGCATTTGGAATTGCTAAAACTTGATTTGTTTCATAGTTATCCAAGAAAAAACTTTTGTTTGATGAATTTACTTTTAAATTAACATGTCTTGCTTCAAATCTATTAGAATCATTGGTATGAAGAACTGCATTTGGGACTTTCGTAGTTCCTGTATCTGAACCCGGTAACGCTCCCAATTCTACTAATATTTGAAAACCATTGCAAATTCCCAGAACTGGTTTTCCTGAGCTAATAAAATCGTCAATTTGAGACTTTAATCCTGATTTCATTCTAGACGCAAAAATTGCTCCAGCTCTAACATAATCTCCTGAACTAAAACCACCTGGGAAGTATAGCGCATCATAATCACTTAAATTACGACAATTGGAGGGCTCAACTTCCCCTACTAATTGCTTAAGATGAACTTTCTCAACATCACATCCCAATGAGGAAAAAGCCTGAGCCGATTCATCTTCACAATTAGTACCTTCAATACGGATAACGCCTACTCGCGAGTCCTGTGGATTTGACATTAATTACCATTAGAAATGGGATTAAAACTATGACCTATGAAATCTTATAAATTTTCGTTCTGAAAAATTATTCATAAACCCAAGATAAACTGTCTTGAGTCCATTCATTAAGACCTTCTGGAAACCACAAACCAAGCTCAAATTGTGCTGTTTCGGCAGCGTCTGAACCGTGAATCATATTGAATCCAATATCCATTCCAAAATCCCCTCTAATTGTACCTGGGCCAGCATCTCTGCCGTTTGTAGGTCCTATTAGATTTCGTGAAACACTTATTGCATCAGTTCCTGACCAAGCCATACAAATTACTGGACCACTTGTAATGAATTTGATCAAACCTGAGAAGAAGGGTTTGTCTGAGTGTACATCATAATGCTTCTTTGCTATTTCTTCTGAAGGTATAGTTTGCTTTAATCCAACTAATTGTAAACCTTTTTGTTCAAATCTACGAATAATTTCTCCAACTAAACCACGTTGGACACCATCTGGTTTAACCATTACGTAGGTTGTTTCTTTACTCATTGCTCTCTCTTCTTTCTTGCTACATCAGTCCAGCGAGTACGTGCTGGAACTCTTCCCAATTCAATGTAGTTCTTTTTAGCTTTAGAATTAATAAAATACAGAACCTGACCAGTTTTCTTTACATACATCATACCAGTTCCTGGCGGAATTGGTTTTCCTGTAAATGAACATTTTTTAGTTTCAACCATTTCTATCTCCTATCTAATGCTTTAGCTTCTCTGGAGGAGTCCATCAATAATAATTGATCTCCAATATCTACGGGACCTAGTACATTACGCCTAATGATACGGCCACGGTCATCGCCATCAAGTACTCTAACTTTGACAGAAGTGGCTTCACCTCTCATTCCGGTACGCCCGAGTACTTCAACGACTTGTGCAGGAATTCCGTCCATTGTTATTACTTCTTAGCTGCTTGAATAGCCTTAACGACTTCTTCTAAAGCGCCTTTTTTCTTTCCAATTTCGGTTATTGCAATAGCTGCAGTTGTTACTTTCAAACCTGCGGCTTTACCAAGTTCATCTCTGGATGGGACATATGTGTAAGGGATTTGTTTCTCCTCACAAAGCATTGGTAAGTGTGCAAGAATTTCAGGAGGTTCAACGTCAAGAGCCATTATGACCAACTTAGCTTGACCTCTTTCAATAATCTTAGTGACTTCATTAGAACCTTTTCTAACTTTACCACCATCTCTTGCAGTTTCAGCTGCAAGGTACGCTTTCTCTGATAGCTCGGAAGGAGCTTCGTATGTTACAAATAACGGGTTTGCCATTTTTTTTACCTCTTTCAGACGTTTGTCTTCATTAATCACGGGTTAAACGCGAGTTGTTCGCTACGAAAGGGGGACTATTTAATACATGCTCGAAATGAATAATGGATGAGTATAACTGTCTACACTACAGCACCAGACGAAAAAAGTGCCGAAACTCTTGCAAAAGAAATTGTAGTGGCTAAGTTAGGCTCATGCTGTAACTTTTGGCCAGTTAGAACGATTTATTCATGGAAAGGTGAGCTAAGAGACGATACTGAACACATCATTTTGATTAAAACTTCCAAGAAGAAATTTGATGATTTAGAAAAGTATATCGTTAAAAACCACCCCTACTCCATGCCTGCTATCGTATCATTCCCCTGGGATGATTCGCACAAACCTTTCAAGGATTGGGTAAACAATAATGACTGAATATGACGTAATCGTATGTGGAGGAGGTCCTGCAGGATCAACTACTGCCTTTTATGCTGCAAAAGCAGGTATGAAAGTTTTATTATTAGATAAATCCAAATTCCCAAGAGACAAAGCTTGTGGTGGATTATTGACCGCAAGACTATTCGATGAATTACCTGAATTAGAAAAATACATCAAACCTATTATTGAATGTCCATCACGAGACGTTAATCTCTATTCTCCATCAATGAAATATCAAATAGACTATGAATTTCCAGTAGGAACTCCTTGGAACATTACAAGAACCGTATTTGATAATGCAGTTTTGGAAGCTGCCAGAGATGTAGGTGCTGAAATTATGACCCAAACTCGAATCAAAGATTATGAATTTAATGGAGGAGTTACGGTAAAAACTTCTAATGGTGATTTCAAAGGTAAAATGGTTGTTGGCGCCACCGGTCCAGCTGATAAGTTAGCCTCAATGATTAGAAAAAAAAGAAACATCAAACCTTGGAGCGACAGCCAAATGGGAACTGCAATGATGTGGGAACCGCACGTTGGAAAAGAATTTATTGACAAAACTTACAGTAAAAATAGCTCATTACTTGTACATTTCAAGCCAGGTGGAATCGAAGGATATGGCTGGGTTTTCCCAAAAAAAGAAATATTGAACATTGGTTTTGGGGGATACAATAGAACAATTAAATCCATTAAAATCAAAGAGATATGGACAGATTACATTAACTTATTGAAAGAAGACGGGTATTTCCCAAAGGATCAGGAAGTTCCTCCTGTGAAAGGTGCACCTCTTCCTCTTGATGGACCAATAAAGGCTACAACCATGGACTATACTTTACTTGTAGGAGATTCAGCAGGAATGGTGTCTCCACTTTCTGGTGAGGGAATATATTATGGAATGCACGCAGGTAAGATCGCAATTGACACTATCAAAAAAGCCTTAGAAACTAATGATTTTTCACAAAATAATTTAGATCAATATCATCGTGATTGGAACAAAGTATTCGGTAAAGAATTGAGAGATTTATCTTTCTTCGCACTTATGGCACTCAAATTACCTGAAAGGATGGTTTACTATGGAACTCGCGACGAGAAGCTTTGTGAAATTTTTGCTGATTTATTTTTAGGTGTAACGCCCGGCGGACTCGGTAAAAGAAAACCAATTTCAAGAGCTATATTTGATGCAATAAGATATCCTTATTTTGGTCTAGGTTGAGCTAAGTTAACCCATCCCTTATATGTCGGTTTCTAGTGTATTCCGTAACTATGAAAAATGGCTACAGAACTAACGCTTGTAACGTACTCGTAATAGGATCAGGTGGAGCTGGTTTACGTGCTGCAATTGCTGCGCACGAAGAAGGGTCTGAAGTCTTGATTATCGGAAAGAGAATTCGGAATGATGCTCACACCACTTTAGCTGCCGGTGGAATTAATGCAGTATTAGGTACTGTTGATCCCGAAGATACATGGATACAGCACTTTGTAGACACTTACCAAGAAGGCTACAATATAGCTGACCCAAAAACCGTTGAAATACTAGTCAAAGATGCTCCAAACAGAATAAATGAATTGATTGACTGGGGAACGCCATTTGCTAAGACTCCTAATGGTGATCCTGACCAGCGATACTTTGGAGCACACACCTACAGAAGAACCTGCTACGCAGGGGATTACACAGGACGTGCTATACTTAGTACATTACTTGATAAAGTTGAGGAACTAAATATTCCTATCAAAGATATGACATATGTTTCAAAATTATTGGTCGATAAACAAGATGAAGATTACCAATGTTTTGGAGCCACCGCATTTGACATAGTAACTGGTGAAAGAACCGTGTATCTAGCAGATTCAGTTGTTTTAGCTGCTGGAGGGCATACTAGAATTTGGAGGAGAAGTTCCAGCCGAAGAGATGAAAATACCGGTGATGCCATGAGACTGGCTTTGCAGGCTGGATGCTATCTTGCCGACATGGAAATGGTTCAATTTCATCCAACAGGAATGGTATATCCAGAATCTTTAGCTGGAACACTAGTTACCGAGGCTGTCAGAGGCGAGGGCGGGTACTTAACTAATTTTGAGGGAGAGAGATACATGAAGAATTATGATCCTGACAGAATGGAACTATCAACTAGAGATCGTGTTGCGTTGGCCAACTATACTGAAATTTCTGAAGGAAGGGGAACTAAGAATAATGGAGTTTACCTTGATGTAAGCCACATAGGTAAAGATAAGATATTAGAAAAATTGCCTAGAATGTACAGGCAATTTATGGAATCTCAGATGTTGGACATTTCAAAGTCACCGATGGAAGTAGCACCTACTGCGCATTACAGTATGGGAGGCATTGTAGTTAATGCAGAAACCCATAGCACCAATGTCAAAGGTCTGTACGCTGCAGGTGAGTGTACTTCCGGAGTTCACGGGGCAAATAGATTAGGCGGCAATTCACTAGCTGAGATACTTGTATTTGGTAAAATTTCTGGTGAGGAGGCTGCCAAATTTTCATCTAATTTAGACTTACAAAAAAGAAATAGAGAAATTATAAAAAACGCAGATCTCGAGCTCGATAACCTCACTAAGAAAGGTGATGAGCTGGCAAGACCCCTACAAAGAGCTGTCAGAGACATTATGTGGAAGTATTGCGGCGTAGTTAGATCTGGAAAAGGATTAGAAGAAGGACTTAATGAGTTAATGAAGATTAAAGCTGCATCTTCGAACATTGATGTTCGACCAAATGCGGAAGGATTCTCTGATTTAGCTATAGCGTTAGACCTACTTGGATCTATAGATAGTGCTGAAGCTACAATAAGATGTGCTATTGAACGAACTGAAAGCAGGGGAGCTCACCAGAGGAGTGACTTCAAAGATACTTCGAATTCTCAGAATGTAAATTATTTAGTTCACGAAGAATCTGGAAAGCAAGTTGTAACCTCCAGAAACGTCGCGCACCTACCTAAAGAATTAGAAGAACCAATGAAAAAAGTCAATGATCTTACTGTTGACGGTAGGCTTTTGGAATAATTAGTTAATCCAAACTATGCTTTAATCTGCATTACTCTTCTATCACTTTTCAGATACTTTCCAAATTTATCTATTCCCTCTTGTATGAGAGCTGGAGCATGATTTTTCTGATAATTTTCTAAAGATTCTCTACTATCCAAATAATATCTAATGGACCAATGGACTTTATCATCATCTGAATCACAAACAAACCAATCTGCTTTCTGAAAACCTTCTATCTCTAATATTTGCTCGATATGTGGACCTAACCATTCCGAATATTCATCAGCTGCAATTGCTTCAACATGCAGATTTACCTCGTAAACTACCATGTGATTACGAAAGCATTTTATTATTTAAGATTAAGCAAAAATTCTTTCAACAATCCAAGCCGCATCAAACGGCATAATATCTTCGTATTCTTGTCCAATACCTACAAAGGCTATTGGCTTATCAATTGCTGAAGATATACTGAGCGCAGCTCCGCCTTTCGCATCAACATCTAATTTAGTCAAAACGACAGCATCGATATCCACCGCTTCATGGAACTTCTTAGCTTGCTCAACTGCATCATTGCCAGCTAATGAATCGCCTACGAATATGACTAAGTCTGGACTTGCCACTCTTCTTATCTTCTTCATTTCATCCATCAAATTAGAATTTGTTTGCATTCTTCCGGCTGTGTCTATCAAAACAATATCTCTATGTTTTGCTTTTGCATGTTCAACAGCATCAAAGGCTACTGCTGCAGGATCTCCTCCTGATTGATGTTTAATTATTTTACAACCTAATTTTGTTGCGTGTAAATCCAATTGCTCTATTGCTCCAGCCCTAAAAGTATCTGCAGCTGCTAAAACTACACTTTTCCCATTTTCCTTAAGCCAATGAGTAATTCTTGCAATACTTGTTGTTTTTCCGGTACCATTAACTCCAACAAATGCAACTACCAACGGAGTTTCTCTATCTTCTAGTAAAATATCAGGATTGAATACATTTTTAGATAATAATTCTACCAAACTAGCCTTTAGGGCTTTTTCAATTGTTGGTACAATTTCTGAACGATTTTCAACTCTCAAACCAACCAAACGTTTTTTGATTATTGCTTTCATTTCTTCGAGAGCTTCCATTGCAACATCAGATTGAAGTAAAGCTAATTCCATCTCCCAAAGAACATTTTCTAAATGTGATTCTCTAATTACAGCTCCGCTCTCTCTTTCTTCAGGCCTAAACGTTTCGTAATCCAAATTCAATTTCGGATCAAGCTCTTCTTCCGCCTGCTTACTAGCCCCTAGTAATTTTTCTCTTAGTGCCTTAAACATTATTGGACTCCTTGTAAGGATTCAATCTTTCCTCGGATTGAACTATATTCCTGTTGTGTTTTTACTAAATTACTCTGATAAGTTTGTGATGCCGTATTCAAATCGTCTAACCTTTTGTTTAGACGATTTAGAGAATCTTCTCTTGTAGTTTCCATGTAAACTCTTGAACCTATTCCTACCAAAACTCGATCCATATCATTTATAGTCGCAAAAATAGAAGTATTGTGCCCTACAGGAACAAGCATTTCATTGCTTTTTTCTGATTTAATCATTCCGTTGATAGTATCTTGTGCTTGAAAAATATCTGCCTTAACGTTTGATATAGCATCAAGCTGAGACTCCCAATATCGAATTTGTTCTTCATATTGTGGAAGCGCATTAACGAGTCTTCGAAGTTCAGCATCAGAATCAGACATTAATGTTCCAATTCTGGGTGTATAAAATAACCATGCCAAAAACATTAACCATAATTACTAGCTCCCTTAGAATTAATTGCAAGCTTCGAAGACAGGGCTGATTAGTGATGTCCTGAGCAATAGATTGCATACATGACTCCATTGGGTCCCCACCGGATTAGTGATGGAAGGGACAACCCCGGAGTCTTACATTTCCCAGACCGGGTCAGAGCCCTGAAACGATGATGGTGCTCGTTAGGTTTGGGGTAAAGGCCGTCTTCGGGCGGCCACTTTATACTAAAACATTGGACATTCCACCATCTGTATGAAGGATTTGCCCTGTAAAATTTTCTGGTGCTTCTGTCAGTAACCACTTGATAACGTTAGCAACTTCTTCTTTCTGCCCTACTCTTTTGATAGGAATTTTTTGTGAAGCTGCCTGTGAAGCTGTTTCATTTGACATTATAGGAGATGCAAGCTTAGTATCTGTTAACCCTGGAGCTACCGCGTTAATTCTCAAACCACGATTTGCATATGTTGCTGCTGCTGATCTGACCATGGATTCAATGCCCCCTTTGGCTGCAGATATTGCTTCGTGATTTACCAATCCTAAAGATCCTGCGACGCTAGACATGAAAACCATTCTGCCGTATCCTTGACTTAGCATAGCCTTTCCAGCAATGGATAATGTGAGAAATGCTGAAGTAAGATTTGTACTAATGACTGTTTCAAATGCTTCTTTGTTCATAGCATGTGGTGGTCTTACTGCAAAAGAACCTACGCAGTGCAAAATTGCATGAATTTCCCCAGACTCTTTTACTCCGGAAATAAAATTCTTGATATCCTCCTCAGAGGTTGCATCACCTAAGACTACGCTTACTCCTGAGGCTGATAATTCATCTGTGTGTGAATCATCTCTTACCAATACATGAAATTTATAATTATCAGCAGACATACTAGAAATTGTAGATTTTGCAATATCGCTCGAGCCGCCGACGATAGCTATGCTTTTTACCATGTCATTTCAAAAAATAGTGGCATATTAAGGTTAGGTAATACTAAAACGGTGGGCATGACAAATCCTACTTCTTGGAAACTCTTTTTCCGCAGTAAAAATTAGTCCGATTTCGAACCCTGAACTAGTTTGCCGCTTGATGTGAAATTGTTGTATATTTTGCCTTCTTTTTCGTAGCAACCCAGTTTCTCTTCTACATAATTTATTAATTCTTCGAAAGATATCGTATTTCTCAAAGCTTCATCTAATGATTCAGAAGTATAGTGCATTAATTTGGATGCAAATTCTATTGATTTTGTATCTGTCAAATTAACTAATACTGAACATATTTTTTGTGGTGGTTTTTCATCTTTGCTGTATTTCTTTATGTAATTAGTTCCTGCATATCTGCCTCCTCTTAGAGGTGTTATGTAGATATTCCACCATTCATATTTTTTCCTTAGACTATTTGATAATTTACGCCGAAGTGTAAAAACTCTGGCTCTTCGCTTCATAGAAGTTGCCAAAGGAATATCTTTCCAAATGTGATTCATCGGTCACGTACCTTGCCGAGCTTGCAGATTTGAGAGGATTTTCACCTCGTAAATTGTTTCTTAATTTCAATTAAATCAACTATTTATTTTCTGAAGTAGACGACATGCCATGCCCTTGCATTTTGCGGATAAAACAACGTATCAGTTGCCAACTGGAAATATACGTTGCCTGGTATTCATGAACTGCGTTTCCAATCAGCCCAAGATTAAACTGTAATAACAACGATTTTTTTAAAAGTTTGCAAGGCTTATTTGCTAAGGTTGCTTAGATGAATGATGAGATTGAATCATCCATTTAACGCCGGTACGTTCTAAAACAAAAGTAAATCTTGCAGGTGCCACTGATTGCTTACCATCCTCTTCTAAATTAAAATCATAAGTTCCATTCACTACACAAAAACGTCCATTTCCATAATCCTTTTCAACAAGTTCAGTAATTTCACCACAAGGCTTTAACTTAACAAAAAAATCAAAATACTCTCTAATTTTATTCCTACCTTCTCTAACACTTTTATCTAATGTTCCTAGCAAAATGGCATCTTCTTGGTACAAATTTGCTATTTTACTAGCATCATTAGAGCAAACAGTCTCGATCCACTCTTGAATAAATTCACTTGGAGTCTTCATGAAAACACCTTACCAAACTCATTTTTAAATTTATCTAAATCTCCCTCTTCTAGGTTATTTATCCCACCTGCCTTTTCTCTCCCTCCGCCACCGAATGCTTTGCAAAGGTTACCTGCCCCATAGGGATTATTCAACGAAGAACGGACTGAAATTCGATATGTCCTATCTGAATTAGTAACTGCTATTGCACAGGCTAAATCCTTGTTAGAATTAACTAGGTGATTTCCAAAAGTTCCCATTATTCTATGCGACCATTCTTCGTCGGGAAACTTGTAGATTACTCCCTTTTCATGTATGGAATATGGCTCTTGACAAGATGCAGTACTCATATCTGAGCGAAAGTTGGATACTAAAGTTGAAAATATTTCGTGTTCTGAAATTGCAAAAACGTCCTCACCACAATCTTCAAGCATTTCAGATACTAAAAGAGGTGCTGCGAACAAATCTTTCTCAGTTTTACCATAACTATTGTAATTAATGGCTAAGCCAATCTCCTTCAAAAGCTTAGTTTTCTCATGGTCTAAGCCTTCAGCTGTAGCTAATTCATAAGCTAAATCAAAATGATTATCGCCAAAAGCTGTTGCAATCGCCCAAATATGATTCTTACCATTAACATGAGAATCCACAATTCTCCCTGTTGTCATATGTGGATCTGTGTCTATGTGATATGTAATGTTTGGATGATCAATTAACTCTGAAGGGTCATGATGGTCGAAATATTCAACTTTTGCTCCAGATTCAAGAATTCGTAGAACATCTTTACGATTCTTAGCGTGAGAAATATCCATCACAGTTACTAAATCGCCCTTGGCTGGTTTGACATGCCTGAGAAGATTAACATCTCTCTTGACTCCACTAATATTAATTGTATCTAAAGGAATGGCTAGCCTGAGCTGATGGCGTGCAAAAATGCCATCTGTGTCTCCATTAAAAACATCGTAATTGACCATTATCTGTTCATCCATTCAGGAAAGTTAGATATTTGCTTTTGCTCAAGGAAAAAACGGGTGTCAGCTATATCTTTCTCGTAAAACTTTTCTAACTCTTTTCTTGACGAACTACTGAGAACAGCATTATGTGGTTTTGAATTGAATAAATTATAAGCAAAACTAAATGGTTTTTTTACAAAAGGCATAAAATTCCAAAGTGCTCCCAAATTTTTATCAAATGATATTGCAAAATTTTGCAATGATTTACTCCGGTACAGCATAGATTTATTTTCGATAACCATTTTAGTAGAATCTATATTTTCAAAGCCAATACCAAGCCAACTACAAATATCAGACGTGAATTGAACTCTATCTTTTACTAAATCATCAAAAAAACATACCTTGAGATTGTCTCCGTAAGCAGAGTACCAAATTTCCAATAGATCTGCATAGAGGCCCCCCTCCATCCCCCAAAAATCATAATTTTCTTTTTTTATTTTTTCATTAATGGGCATGGATTTGCATTTTTCTAAATACTCCTCAAAAGATAAACTTGAATCAATGTGACCTAAACTAAGTTTATACTTGTAGAATGAGAAAAGTCTCTGAACTGGATCTCTAAGAACTATGATTACTTTCGAATTAGGTAACAAATCTTTCATCTTATCTGAAACTTTCTTGCCTCCGTAAAAATAGCCTGGAGTCGCTTCCATCGCGTATTTTTGATTAGAATATCCTGAAAAGGCATTCTCATATTTGTCAATATTTGCTAACTTTTCACCCCATCTTAATGGATGAAAATAACCTGGTTCTTTTGGATTTGATCCGAATACATCCTTGTGTAAATTAAGATAGGAAAAAATAGAAGTCGTACCTGCCTTTGGAACGCCTATGATTAACAGGTTAGGGAGCACAGTTTCTTAGAGGACAACCCTTTATAACCCTCACAAATGGAAAAATATTGAGTGAATACTGCTTATTTGATAACTTACGAGTTGTTTTAGAAGAAGCCAATGATTCTGTCAAAAAGCATTTTGATGCTGAACTTTTACCGTTCGGTGAAGATAAGAAAGGTAAACGCAATACTATCACATTCAAAGAGGTAGAATCATTGCCTGCATCTAATAACGTCGCAGGTTCTGATAATAGGGCAAGTCTAAAATTTGTTAATAGTGCTCCAAAATTTGAGCTAGCCGGAGACAGGATGTATGCCAAAGGCTACCAAGGCGGTAGGGCTGCAATACCTCTAAAACTATCTCAAAATATTGTAGTTGAATATGAAAAAGACACTTCTCCTGCGTTTCTTTTTAATACAATATTTCCGCCGCTTTTAAGAAGACATTTGCCTACTGAAAACAAGACTCTTCTCCACGCCTCATCTGCCGTAATAAAAGGAAAGGCATTCGTATACTGTGGCTGGTCACATTCTGGAAAAACTAATGGTTTACTAAAGTGCCTAGAAAAGGGTGGTGAATACCTTGGAGATGACAAAGTAATAATGGATAGAAATGGCAAAATCCATCCTTACCCTTTGAGGATTAATTTATTTGGATATAATTTTGATGCTAATCCTTGGCTAATTGAAAGAGCTTACAGCCCTATGAGATTTAAGTGGCTAAATTGGTGGAATAAAAGAGCAAACAAGGCCCTCGAAAAGCCATGGAATAAAGGACCTCTGAGGGGAAGTTGGGAATCTGTTGCATACATCACAAAAACAAAACTTCACTCTAGATACAAGCCAGCCGACTTAGGAATTGAGTGTGCAAAAAAAGCAACTGATATTGAAGAATTCAAAATCTTAATGAATACCGAAAAAATTGATTTAAAAAAATTATCTTATCGTTTAAGGAGTGTAAATGATGATGAAGATTATTTCTACAAAAAAATGAAAGCTGCTGTAGATTTTCTGTATGGCCCTTCCGACATTTACAACGATGGGGCAGAAGAAGAAAAAATCATCAAAGATGGTTTGTCAAAGTGTAAAAAGGTTACGATAGGAAGATGAAAAAAAAGGTCGCTTTAGTAATCGATAATGACCACTTCATTAAACAAAATATACCTGAATGGGAGGAAAGATTTGACCTCAGGATATTCAACCCTCCGCGTTCACCTCCAAAGATTAGAACTCCTTTAGATTTACTACGAGTTTTAAAAAATAAATGGGAAATTAGAACACAACTACCAAAATTAGCCAAATGGGCAGATGTAGTATTTTGTGAGTGGGCTACACACTATCTAAGATGGCTTTCTAAAAAAAATTACAAAAATATTTTAGCATGTAGAATGCACCGATTTGAACTTGACCGACATTATGATGAAATTCAATGGAATAATATTGATTCAGTTCTATTCATTAGCGAAGCTATGGAGAGAAAATTTCACGCAAAAGGAGACTATAAGGGAAAAACTTTTGTCACATACGACAACTTAAACTTTGAAGATTTTCCGTTAGCCCATAGAAAAAAAACTATGCAAGTAGGAATGCTAGGGAATATCGAACCAAGAAAAGGAGTCTTGGAATTTGTTGAATACTTTGGAGAAATGAAATTACCCGAGATTAAACTTAGTATAGCGGGCAAAGCAAAAGATGAGCTATATTCTGGAAAAATTAAGCGCTACATAATTGAAAATAATTTAGAACATAAAATTACAATAGAAGGTTATGTGAAAGACTTAAACAATTGGTATAAATCGAATGATTGTATTGTATCTAATTCTGTTCACGAAGGAACCCAAACTTCAATTGTTGAAGGCGTTGCTACGGGGTGCTGGGCAATAAGTAAAGATTGGGATGGTGCCGAAGAAATTGTTGATGAAAAAGGATTATTTACAAACGTTAATGAATTAGAAAAATGTATCAACCTGTTTTACGAATGGAATGACGAAGAGAGAAACAAAAATATCAAAAAAGCTAGAGAGAAGCTAATCTCTAAGTTAACGAATAGGCCAAAGATGCATGATATTATATCAAAACTTTAATCTATTCCAAGAAGTTGATTTTTACTTTCGGTAATTAAACTGAGAGCCCAGCGAGCAATAATCACACCGCCGATTATACCTATTAGAGGATCTAAAATAGCTAATTTAGGGAACAACATACCTAAAATTAAAGCAATGAGGATTAAAACTGATACTAAAGCGTCAGCTAAAACATGCATGTAAGCGCCTCTTCGATTCAAATCTTCTATCTCATCAGCAGGAGTCACATAGCTGTCAAAAACAGATTTAACTGTGTCAAAATCTTCCTTGTAAGTATTCAATGCAACATTCCAAGTCCCCCTTTCTGAGTTTTTATGGTCATGATCGTGCTCATGGTCGTGGTCATGATCGTGCTCATGGTCGTGGTCATGGTCGTGGTCATGATCGTGATGGCGCCCCTCAATTCCAAGAATATAAGCACAGGCAATATTTACTAACAATCCAAAAAAAGCAACTGCTATAGCCTCTCTAAATTGAATATCAGGAGGATTAACAACTTTATCAAGAGATTCTAGGCCAATATATATGGCAACTAAAGCTAAAACAATACCTGAAGTAAAACCTGCTAAAGCCATTACAGATTCTCTCTTATCTTTAACTGATTTTTCAGTTCTAGCGTAATAGTAAGCGTATAGAGTAATTGATAAAGCTCCAGCATGAGTTCCCATATGCCACCCGTCTGCTAGTAAACCCATTGATTTTGTTACTATTCCTGCATAAATCTCTATCACCATAGTCACTAATGTAATTATTACCACGATACGTGTTTTTCGTTCAGATTCTTCATCTTCTATTTCATGGTGATGATGATGGTGGTGGCCTACTGACATAATATCGTATTAGCGGTGTAAGAAAAACGCTTTGTCTCCCTCCAATCTAACAAAACCAGTTCTTTCAAACTGAACCACGGTATTATCTAAATCATCTATATTATCTTCTACTAAACCACTATTTACGACTCCATCTGGATAGTATAATTTTATGCTTTTACTCGCTGAACACCACTGGAATATTGGAATTCCTTTCTTATGCTCAAAATTTGTAAACTCTAAAGTGTTACCATTGATTTTAACATTACATAGATTTTTCAGACGAATTTCTGAATAGTCCTGAATTTTACCTAGGTCTGCACCCGGCAAGTAAATCTTAGAACCTGACTTGATAACTTCTACTCTATTTCCTAAATCTTTGTTATCAGGGTGCCAAGGTGCTTCTTTAGTAATTGTCTCTCCAGTTTTGAAGGTAAATTCTTTAGGCTCAGAAACAAAAAATAATCTTTTACTTTTAGCATCAATCAAATCTTTATTCATTGCATCAAAATTTTGCCATGAAAACTTGATATCTACTTCTTTTACTCCAGAAGCCTCCCAGTACTTACTAAACGTCTCTGATGAATAACCTCTCCTTGCTAAAGCCCTGATTGTCGCAATTCTGCAATCGTCCCAACCACTATACTCACCTTCTGAAATTGATTGACGAATTTTACTTGTCTTTAGATTGGTTTTTGGAATTGATACAAGGCCGTAATGGATGAATTCTGGCTCATCCCACCCCATGTATTTGTAAATCCATTTCTGTTTTTCTGTATTATTCAAATGATCCTTGCCTCTAAGGACATGGGTGATACCTAACCTGTAATCATCAATTGCCACCGCAAAATTATAGAGAGGCCACAATCTGTATTTAGATTTTTGTAAAGGATGAGGAGCATCAACAATCCTAAAAGCAACAAAGTCCCTAAGTGCTGGATTTGGATCTTCTAAATTTGTTTTGATAACTACTATTCCATTCTCGTCTTTTAACAAAGATTCAAACTCTTTGATTTGAATTTCTGGATTTCTATCACGATCAGGATGAGCTTTTTTCTGCCTTTTTAGATCCCTCCACTCTTCTGCATCTGATTTAGTTACGTAGGCCCCACCTTCTGATATAATTTTACGAATATCCTCATAGTAAGTATCAATCCTATCTGATTGAATTATGACTTTATCGGCTTCAATGTCCAACCATTTTAAATCATCTTGAATCATCTCATAAGCGTCTGAATCTATAGCGTTTGGATTTGTGTCTTCTAACCTTAATATTAGTTTCCCGCTGTATCTCTTTTTGTAATAATTGTTAAGAGCTAAAGCTCTAGTGTGCCCTAAGTGAAGAGGACCACTCGGACCAGGTGCAAATCGTAAAACAACATCTTCAGATTTATTCAAAGGTGGTAGTTCTTTGGGTTCTGATTTTACAGGTTTCTTCTTTTTTGGTAAGTAAGATTTTAAATCATTGACATTAAGAGAATTTACTTCTTCAATAACTTCGTCAATAATTGACATTAAGTCTTTAGCTTGACTACGGAATTCAGGATACTTTCCCATTGCTTTTCCGATAACACTCTTAGCTTTAGCCTCTCCATATTGAGCTGCTTCAATTTTAGCTAATTCCAAAAGCTTGTCTTTGACATCCGGCACATATGCTGAAAGAAGGGGGGGTTTAGGCCTTTTACTAACTACAAAATCTTTTATTTACTCCTTTTGAATCCAAACTTTGTGAGGTTAGCCTTAGCAGTCACTGTGATGTTTTTGTCAATAGGATGTATTGACGTACCTGCAATGAACGGTTTGATGGACCGGCTAGTACCTGAAAAAGAGAGAACATACTCTACAATTGAGGTGTGGAGTACACAAGGAAATTTTGCTCCAGATCCAAACCAAGACCAAGAGACTGTAACTAATGCCATAGCTGATATTGTGGAAGACCCTCTTCAATTTCAAAAGCCTCTTCAAAATCTTTCGTGGGAAATAAGTACATATTCGTTTGTTATTGAAAGTGAATGGGAAGCAAAATACGTTGAACTTACATTGAGCGTAGTGTACGAACTTGTTGGAGGTAACCAACCAAGCGAAGGGCCAGCTGGAACATTAGATTTTAGTCTAATAGATCCTACTGGTGGACAGCACGGAGAAGGCTACGAAATAGTAACATGGAATAATCCGGTAAGTGAAAGATTACTAGTTTTACCGCCTATATACGGAACTTGGACAATAAAAATTTCGGGTTCAGGATTCGAGGGTGTCGGTGCATTAGTCTATTCCGGAAGTTATGATATTAAAGTTGAAAGTGAGCAGTTAAATTAAAGAACTCTCAAATATCAAAAAGGTGCCGATCATTAAGCAATAAGGAGTGAAATAATGGAATTTCTGGCTATTGATTACAGCTAATAAGAATTTAATAGATACAAAACTAGAAATTACTGAAAATGAAAAGCCTAGTAAAATTGATACCAAACCAACCTCTTCCAGTGTATCTCCAGCTTCATTTAATTTAAGAAAAGTGGCTCCAATAATTGCGGGAATAAAGATAAGAAACGAAAATCTGGCCGCTTTAATTGGTTCTAATCCAAAGATCCTAAGAAATGCAATCGTAGTACCTGAACGAGAAATTCCTGGAAGAATAGATAAACCTTGAACAACTCCCACACAAAATGTTTTTGAATATGATAAATTTGAAAAACTTAAATTATTATTATAATTCTTAGAAAACCAGATAACAACACCTGTGATAATTAAGCAGGTACCTACCAAGTACATTTCTTCATAAAAATTTTGAATAATATCTCCATCAAATGCCAACCCAAACAACGCTGTGGGTACTGAGGCAATAGCTACCAATAAAACTAATCTTTCTTCTTCATTAAAGCTACTTTTTCCGTTTATTTTTCTTATAATTGAAGGAACTGCTCCTAAAAAATCGCTTATCTCATCCTTTAAAATATATGAAACTACAAGTAAAGATCCTAAATGTAAGATTACATCAAAAAGTATAGGTGGTTCTTCTTCAAAGTAATGCTGAAAGATTGCTAAATGCCCGCTACTGCTTATAGGTAGCCACTCTGTAATCCCTTGCAATATTCCAAGAATTATAGCCATCCACCAGTCCATAACTGCCCAATCGTCATGTTTATTTAACCAACGGTTGAATATGTTTCAATGGTTGAGTCCAAAATACGCTGTACAACATGCTACAACGTTTTCAATACTACAAAGGATGTTGGTGAAAAGGCAACATGTCCTATGTGTGACTCTGCCGTAGCTATAAATGAAAATAATATCGTCGGAGATATTAAAAAACAAATTAGTGATCTAACCGACAAAATCGGAAGTGAAGTTAAAAGAGCAATCACTGGGAAAAATAAAGAGGAACCTACATTAACTATCGATGGAAAAAAATATGACCGAGAATTAATGAATCTTGTAATAGCCATTACTAAAGACAGAAGCGAAATCAATCTTAAAGATACTAAAAAAATATTCCCAAAAATAAGTGATTATAATGATTATACTAAAATTGAAAAACAAACTGTTGCATACATTAGAAAGAAATATAAATTTACCAGTGAAGCAAATAAATGGCTAAGGACTGAAATTAGAAGAGAGGCGTCAACAAGAGTTAAGGATAAAAAATCCAAAGACCCAACAAATAATGAATTCAAGGATGATACGCCTATCAAAATGGTGTTTACCAACATAAAGGATGCATATACTTGGAAAAATATCAATAATCTAAGTGAGAAACCGAAAACTAATGCTCAGTGGGCTGGAATATTACTTTCTATAGTTTTTGTTCTCGGATTACTTTCTGGAGTAATGTATGGATTGAAATGGAATAATCAGGAAGATCAATGGGACAATAATGGGCTTTCATCAGTACATGGATCTGTTATTGACAAAGATGGAAATGCAATGGAAGGTGTAGCAGTTTACGGAGGAAATAAACAAACTACAACAAACAACCAAGGGCAATATTACCTTTACGACCTTCAAGGTGAAGAGATTAGTATTCTTTTTTCAATTGAGGGATATAAGGACGTTAGTGTATGGATGGACATTAGATCTGGCAGTGCAAATATCTTAGAGGTCGAAATAGAGGAGGGTAACGGAGATATCAAATTAGATTATAGAAAACAAATTGCCGAACCCTGGCCTCCAAATTATGCTCTTGCTCCTATATTTATGATTTCAGCTCTTATTACCTTAATGGGAAGTGCTGCAGCATTATTACAAGAAAATTTTAAAATTGCAATAACTGGATGTTTGTTTGGAATTATAAGTTATGGTTTTCTTATAGGAAGCATCTTATCTGTAGTTGCTCTCGCACTGTTACTCATAGATTATCAAAAATTTAACAGCAAATGACATCGTGGAAACTAGTAGAAGAATGGAACCACATGGGAAAGTGGAACAAAACAAGTTTTGTTCTTTTATGGGGATGGTTGTCCTTACTATTATTCAGCCCTTATCTTATCGAAAGTGGAACTACCGGCGATTTAAGTGGAGTCGTTGGGAAATATGACAACAAAGAAGTTATCGAAGAGATGAATATTATAGCTAGAGGAATATATTACATAGGAGATTTAAATTGCCACCAATTATCGCATAGATCATATTCATACAATGATAATCAAATGTCCTTTTGTGCTAGAGACACTGGAATATTTTTGGGTTTAGTTATAGGATTCATGTACGCATCTAGGAAGAGAACTGTACTTACACTGCCCCTAGTTATTGCTGCATTGATTCCTATTGGGCTAGATGGAACTATTCAACTTTTAACAGACTATGAATCTACAAACCCAAAAAGGCTCATTACTGGCTTAATTGCTGGAGCTGTAACTGGCGTGGCAATCAAAATAATAGCTGATTCATTAGATAATAAATAATTACCACTCAATTTCAGTATCGCAATACGGACAGTTTGGGCTTTTGTCAGGCACTACTCTATAGCATGTTTTGCAAAGCCGTCCTGGATTGTATATTTTTTGGTATGCAAAGATACCAACAACAGCTAGAACGAATATTAATACTAAAACAACTGTAAATATCATGATTAGCGTTTAAGTTCATCTCCTACATATTGCTTCATCGATTTTGGATTTAAAGCATTCCAAAAGAAATTAAAATCTTTCTGAGTGAACGAACCAATCATAGATAATATGGATAGAAATAGTAAACCTCCAAGTCCCGATAAGAATAGTAATTCAAACCACCTATCTACTATAATTGTTTCTTGAACTTGCCACATAATTAAGCCAACTAGTGTTGCAACAAATATCTGCACAAGGAAATTAGCTTTTGGTAAAATATTCAAATATTTATAACTTAGAATCCTTAATGATATTCCTACAAGAATTTCTGAAATTAATACTGCATAAGCGGCCCCTTCACCTCCTAATCCAAATAGATTTTCTAAGCCCAGTTGGGGAATTCTTTTAGGTACTAAAATAAGCATTAATATTATGCTCAATATTGAAGAAAATATACTCAAAATAGAAGTTA
>MIZB01000122.1_pt1 | contig 28762 bp, 27 predicted proteins | sample 888171 | NCBI WGS metagenome assembly MIZB01 (sample SAMN05440186, study PRJNA335308) | marine metagenome | isolation source: marine water
GGTAAAGTCCATGATATGGATGGATTTGATATCAAGTCCATGGCTGAGATGTCAAGAGTTATGATTGTTTGTTCAACGTGGGGTGAAGGAGAAATGCCAGACAATGCAGAAGATCTGTATGAATCTGCAACATCAGCTGGAAAGATATTATCCAAAACAAATTTCTCAATTTGTGCTCTTGGAGATACTGGATATGATTTATTCTGTCAATCTGGAAAGGATTGGGATAAAACTCTAGAAGATATTGGCGGTTCAAGAATACACGACCGTGTAGATTGTGATGTAGATTTCGAAATGCCTGCCGAAGAATGGATGAAAGGTGCAATGCCCAAATTGGCTTGTGTTGATGATAGTGGGAAATTCCTTCCTGATTTAGTAGAAAATATGAAGGCTCATGCAGCAGGAATTGAAATTGAAGTTCCAGTTGAAGCTGCAGAAGGGCCGGTTGCTACCAATCAGGCAATACCGTCCATGCCTCAAGTAGCAGTTACGCCAGTAATGGAACAACGAGCTCATGCATATACAGGATACAAACAGAATTCATACTGTGTTAAATGTGGAAAATATACTTTTCATTGGCATGGTTCTTCCCCAAATAACCCGGACCTATATCCAAATTATGAATGTAAGGGTTGTGGATTTATTAGGAAAATTAAGATATCTTGATTGACAATAAGTATATCCAAGATAGAAAAGAGTTTTTTTCAGTACTTTTCGCGATTACAGCTATTTTTCTAATATATGGTTTAACTTATATTTTGAATGGTTGGGAATGGACTGGCACAAGTGCATCAGGGTACTGTGAAAGAGTTAGAGAAACTTGGATTCGTGAACCTACAAATACAATTTCAAATTTAGCATTTGTATTTGTTGGAATGTATATTCTCTGGCTAGCGCAATACGATCCAAGCGAAGGTAAGCCTTCTCTTTCTACAAGAAGTTGGTTCCTCACATTATACGGAATTTCATGCGTAGCTGTAGGTATGGGTAGTTTTGCTATGCACGGGTTCAATACAGGATGGGGAGGTTGGTTAGATGTTACCGGGATGATGATGTATATTTCCATGCCCGTTTTCTATAATTTTTCAAGATTTCTTAGGTGGTCGGAAAAAGAATTTGTTAGTTATTATTTAGGAGCTAACGTTATTTTTGCGTTATTGTTGTGGCAGTACAGCCTTCTTACATTTTTGTGGGGTGCATTAATTGGAATTTGGCTTTCTCAAGAGTTAGCACTAAAATATCAAAAACAACCAATCGTGATATTTTTATTACCGACATCAATCATTTTGTTCTTATTTTTGTATACAAGTCCAGGTTCTACACCAATAGATTTCATTTTAAGTGAGTTTGAGGCAATCCTACTTTGGGCAGCTTTAGCATTTTTCTTGTACAAAATAGAAGACATTAAGTTAGAAAGAACTCACACACCTTATTTCTGGTTAGGTTTTGGATCATATTTTTTAGCTACAATAATTTGGCAGCCAAGTAAAACAGATGGAGTTCTGTGTGATCCAGATTCCCTAGCACAAGGTCATGCATTATGGCACTTACTTGGAGCAGTTTCAATGTGGTGTTTTTACAAATATTTTAGAACTGAAATAGACAATTATTGAGCTTCGTAAATAATAATCCACATACGTAATTTAATTTCAGGTAAGTAACCATCTGGATCATTTACAGTAGGGTCATATTCTTCACCTTGATATAAACCACGATAACTGAGTTGATTAGTTCCTGCATCAGATTCGCCAGTAATATCTATTCGATTATATTCAACGTCTTGTCCAGGACACCACCCAGCTCTTCCATAGACCCATGTTCCGTATTGGTTGGCTGAAACGCCTTCATTAACCCTATTGTAGCAACCATATGGCGTTCCTCCGTTAGGGTGCTCAAGTAAATCTAAAGTATTTCCATTTACAGTAAATTCATGCTGATGATTACAGAATTCAGCACAATTTTCATCAGTACTACTGTGACCATGACCTGTAAAGAACGTGACAATTTCTACTCTTTCAGCATTATCTGTAACATTGTATTCAAATGGATTTTCATTACCAAATACATCATTGTATTCTAAGTTAAATTTCCTTGTTGCTCCAGCTAAATATTCTGCACCAACAGGAGTGTAATCTTTGTTTTCATTCCAGAAGAATAATTTCACAGTAAGTCCATAAGCATTAGGTTGCCAATAATTGAATTCGTTAATATCTTCATTTTTTAGAACGCCTAACATTGGAGTAACATCAGATATGTATCTTCCTTCTCTATTATATGCTGTAATATATCTTCCAATCTCAGCTTTCCAAACTCTATTCCATTTGCCCTCACATCTAGCAGAAGTATCTTCACTCCCAGCATCCCATCTATGTCCTGCATTTTCACATTCTGATTGAGTTCCATATTGAATTAAAATTTCACCTACGCACTCTTCATATATTGAAAACTCAGATACTGAGCATTCCGAACTGTAAGCATTCAAATATCCTATGAAATCCCATTCATTGCATCCTTTATGATCTTGGCATGCTTCGTAAGTATAAACTGCAAAAGAATCAAACTGTTCTAGATTATCTGGCATCTCTACGTTTCGAACGTTTGTACCTCCTCCCCATCCACCACCATGTGTGTTTGAGTCTCCTTTATTCCATTCAAAGATGGTTACCGATTCTCCTTTCAAACAATTCTCAGGAGCAAAATTTCGTTCATGACATGGAATACTTGTATGATGCTCCATTGCAGCCAATTCTCTCTCTAAACCAAATTCAAAGTTTAGATAAATTGGTTCGTTAGCGATGAAATGAAAACGATACCAACTAAAATTTTGGTTAAAATTTAGATCCCAGAAGCTTCCGACTTCTTGCCAGCGTTGTAATCTATCTATGCAAAACCATGCAGGAGATTCTTTTTCTTCTATAAATTCAGCAATACTTCCATCTAAGAAATTAGCATCCATTGCAATGTAATGAACTCTGTTGCTCCAATGTTCTCTATCTTCTTCACTCATACTTGCTAGAGCTGCATTTACTCTTCCAGACATGTAGCTAACATCTCCCATCCACCCCCCATCACGATAAGATCCAAAGAAGTAGTGAACATTATCTGGGGATTTTTCAAACATTAAACTCAATTCAGTAGCTTGTCCAATGGGATTCGCCGAGTTCCAAGTGATTACACTATCTGGATTTAGAGGATTATAAATTACAAAGACATAATTGTCTTTCCCTTTCCATTCGTTTTTAAATTTCCAGTCATTGGTAAAATTTAAGTTTTCATCAATAGGTTGAGGAATTGTGAAATCGTCTACAGTCCCCATGTAAGCAGTAGAATAAGGCCCATTATTCCACGGTATTGACTTTTCAAAATATGAACATCCATTATCGTCTACTTTCTCCCCATATAGAAATGGCCCATCCGAGCATTGATCCCCATCAGAACATAAGCCATCCCCGTCAGAATCACCAGTTGAATCATCTCCCCAGCAAATATCGAGAGAGTCTACAATTCCATCGCCATCCGTATCTCTTTGTGATGCGGAACAGCCTTCGTCATTTGGGATTTCATTTAATGGAGTTTCATCACATAGATCGGAAGTATCAATAATTCCATCATTGTCGTCATCACGATCTTCATCGCTGTCTTTACATCCATCTTTATCCCAATCAGCATCTGAACCAGCTTCCCAGTTCATAGTTCCACGAGGGCATTGATCAACGGAGTTATTCATTCCGTCATTATCCATATCATCATCTAAACCATCCGGAGTTTTATCACCATCATAATCAAGTGGTTTTGATGCTGAATTCTTTGGATTAGTTCCTAACATCATTTCCATTTCATTACTAAATCCATCCCCGTCAATATCTTCATCTTTAGATAAAGAAGTACTACAATTATCTTTTATTTCATCAGGTTTTCCATCCTCATCCATATCCTCGGTTGCACAATTATCATTAGGGAATTTATCGGCATTATCTCCTACTAAATCATTGTCAGAATCCTTCCATTCATTTTTGTCATAAGGAAAAGCATCCATACTATCAGGATACCCATCATTATCAGAATCTATCTCTAAATTATTCCCACTTCCATTCTGGTTTTCATTACCGTCATTATCATCATTGTAATCGATAGAATCATCTTGATTCATTACATCATTATTGGTCGTTTCTTCAAGACAACCGCTTGTAACAAAGAGTGAACTAAAAAATAGAAAAGCCATTAGAAATGACACTAATTTTGATGAGTTCATAGAATTTGGATAATATGCACGGAAATAAACTTTCGTATGCATCAAATTGCATATTTAGAGGCTTTTACTTTAGAAATTAATGTCAATTCAGGTTGCAAGAAAAATCGCACTTGCATATTGGGGTTTTTCCAAGACTGCTAAATCACGGGCTTCATCTGGAACTGAAATAGATATAATCAAAGGTAATGATATGCCTGATGAGGTTCCGGCAACGGGTTTTGAAGAGAAATTTGGTTCACTGGTAAGAGGCTCATGGGGCGATTATACAGGACATGTTGGAAGTTATGGGCGTATTTCTTTTGAAACACTTTTAGATTTTGCAATAAATGTCAAGACTAAGGAAGAGCATGTTGGAGAATCCAATATGGAAGAAGTAAGAAAATGGACTACCAATTTGATGAATAATAATCCTAACTATTTTGTTGCCCGTACAGTTTACAAAAATCAAAAAATGGAGTTATTAATCAATACAAAACCTTGATTACAAACTTTATTAATTCATAGGCTAATCAGATAATAATGAAAATATACACCCGAAAAGGAGATGAAGGTGAAACGGGATTACTTTATGGAGATAAAGTATCAAAGAATTCAGTACTTCCTGAAGCTTACGGTACCGTTGATGAGGCTCAAGCAATATTGGGACTAGTGCGTACTGAATGTGAAAAGGGAAGTGATTTAGAGGATAAAATAATTCATATTGAAAGAGATCTATATGTTTTGATGGCAGAATTAGCTACAGACCCTTCAAATCATAGTAAATTAGTATCAGGCAAGAGTAAAGTCAATGAAGAAATGATTCAATTTTTAGAGAGTTTAATTGATGAAATAACAGCTAGTTTTGAACTTCCTAAAGAATTTGTTTTACCTGGACAAAATAGGGTTGCAGCACTTTTAGATATTTCTAGGACAGTAGTACGAAGGGCTGAAAGAAGAGCTATAGCTTGTGATATCAAAGATTCATTAGCTGTCGCATATCTAAATCGTCTTTCAGATTTATTGTGGGTAATGGCACGTTGGCAAGAGGGTGAGTCAATAACCTCAAAATCAGTTTAATGAAAGTACCAGAGCATTTAGTTAAGCCACTATTAGAGCAGTTAGAAGATCAAGAAGTTTCAGACGATTGTTTAGTAATCAGAGGATCGGCTTTAGGCTATGCAATATTAGATAATGTTGAGAAAAGAGATGAATTCATAAATAAATTTCTTGCAACCTCAGAACCCGAACTATCTGGCAATCAATTAGCTCGAGAGTTGCAAGCTCGTGCAGTTGGAAAAATATTATTGGAAAAATCAGCTGATGAGTTGCTGACGAGGGCCAAAGAAATATTTGAAGTTGAATTAGAGAAAGCTTTACCAGATTTACCTGAGGATTTAGCTATAGATGTAGCCACCGAACCTTTGAGAAACGCAAGGCAAGCTCGTAGTGGTTTAATGGAAAATGCTTTTTTATCCAAGGAATGGGCTATGTGCATAAGTGAAGCTGAACATGGCCGTTCTATAATTCCTGATTATTTACTTTACCAACCTCACCGCGAGGGATATCCAGTTGAATTTGTTGCCAAAGGAATGCATACTGAAGATATGGAAATGGTCACAAAAGGTATAGAAATGCAAGAAGAATTTTTGGATTATGTCATTCAAGTGGGATATCTAAAACCATGGGAAGAAGCGTATTTCACTTCGTATGCAATATCCTTAATTTCTAGAAGATTACTAGATTAATTTCAATATCAGCCATATTTTATATAGTGCCAATCAAATTTAGATATCCTTTTAGGAGAATTTGATGTATATTCGAGAATCTAAAATTGGTAGGCAGGTCCTTGCTTGGGCCCTTGTATTTACTCTCACTTTGAGCGTAATTCCTTATTCATCTGCAGACGGAGAAACTGAAGAGTGGTTTGAAGATTGGTATTATGATTTTGAAGATAGAGACGAAGATAACAATTCAGATTTAATAACAATTCATGTTGATCCAGATACAGACTCTGCTAACGAAGTGGAAGTTTACATATCTTGGGATGTTTACAATAACACTGGAGATTATATTTATGGTGATGGAGAATATTTTGATATTAATGCTAATGAAACTGAATATTTTGGTTTTGAATGGGGATTAGAGGACTGTTATTACGAAGACGATGCATGTAATGCAGGACCTTACAGTGTCAATTTCACTCTTTATGATGATGAATGGTATGCTGAAGATTATTTTTCGATAAGTAATATTACTCTTTCTGAAATGGGAATGCCTGACGATGTCATCCAAGTTGATGGAGGTCCATTAGCATGGGATATGGATGATCTCCATAATGATGCCGTTGCTCGAGCACTTGTTTTGGATTATGAAGTCGCAAATGTTAGCTATGAATTAGAAAAGAAGGTTCTCGGAGTTTGGGTCGATGCTGGAAATGCTACAACTGATGATGATGGATTTGCAGTAATTTCTAATCAAACAGATGGAGAATATAGATGGACTGCATATTATGAAAATGAAGAGATTGATGAGGGATGGTTCATTCTTCAGGCAAATTCAGCAAGCAATATAGGGCATGTAGGTTATTTTTATGATTTAGATGATGCAGATGATTTTGATGATTTTGCATTTTTCGTAGAAGAAGATAATGAAACTGACGCTTTATCTTATGTAGAAATATTTTATGAAGACAATAACACATTATACAAATCAGGTTCAGCTGAAGATAGTGGAGATGATGAAGCAGAGATAATGTTTTATGATGTTCCAGAAGGAAACTATACTTTTGAGTTGTACTATGAAGAAGACGGCGATTTACTTCAGACTGGTTGGTTACATTCTTATGGAAGTGAAACAGACTATATTGATTATTGGTTTGAGGATCACAATTATACATTAGAAGATAGTAATGGCGATGGAGAAAACAATAATGTTACAATTAATTACGAGATAGGTACCGATAGTCAAGAAGAAGAAGAAGTAATAGTTGAAATTAATGTGAATAGTGAAGATGGATCTGGTGACTACTATAGTTATGAGTATGAAATTACAGCTAATCAAACTAATGCTTTTGAAACAGACACCCTTACAGTTGAAAAAGACGGGAATTACACTTTCGAAGTATGGCTCTATGAAGGCGATAATTGGAATTACTATGATTATTTCAATTTTGAAGTATACTTAGAGTGTGATGAAGATTTCACAGAATGTGATACAGATGAATGGTTTGAAGATTCAAGTTATGAAACAGAAGATACAGACGGAGATAATTTAGATGACACTATAGATATTTATTACGATCCAAATACAGAGTGTGATTGTGAGCTTGATGTTAGTGTTTACATGGATGTTTATGAAAATTCGTCAGGAGATTGGGTTGATTATAAGTATGAAGGCTACACGATCAATGGAACTGAAGTGGAATATTTTGAGCAGTCATGGACTGCACATAACAGTAGTTCTTATGATTTCTATGTTTATCTGACTGATGGTAATGGCAATTGGGAGGATTCATTTTGGTTAAGAAACGTTAACTTGTACCAAACAAGTGGTACAGGTGGACCTGGTGATGAAGATGAATACTTTGATTATGCAGACGCTTACACTTATGATTCCGATAATGATGGTTATGATGACACTGTAGAAGTGGATTATGATCCCGATACAACTTGTGACTGTAATATCACAGTAGAACTAGTATTCGATGTTTATGATAATACAACAGGTTCTTGGATAAATGGAACTAAAGAAAATTATACCATTTACAATGATGAAGATGATTATTTATGGAATGAATGGTCACCAGAATATAATGGAACTTTTGATTTTTACTTATATCTTTATGATGAAGATGAAAATCTAGAAGATGAACTAGAGTATCTAGGTGTTGACCTTTATGTCCGTTCAAACGGAGGTGATGGTGATGGAGATGGCGATAGCAATGGTGTTGGACATATGGGCGTTATCGATAATTTTGATGAGGGTGATGACTATGTCAATGATTATATTGGTGGAGTTTTAGAATATGGCGAATATAAGTCAGATGCCTACTTCGAAATTTATGATATGAACGGAAATCTAACAGATAGTGGTAATCCAAACTATTATGACTTTCTTTTTATCTCTTATAATTTGACCGAAGGATGGTATTACCAAGATGTTTACTACGAAGAGGGTGGCGATATGCTTCAGACAGGAACTTTCTACTCATATGGCAATTCATCAGATTTCACAGTAATTAATGTGGATAATGCAGTAGTTGATGACGATGAGTATGCAGTCTATGATGATGTAGGATTTATTGCCCACCAAGGCACATTCGACGATGGTGTTGAAGATGTAGAAATTGAAATCACTAAGTACAACGAAACCTCAGGTAATTGGGAATACCATGCTGAAGTTGAGACTGACGAAACTGGAGAAGTTTGGCTTTACAATGAGACTTGTGGCGCGTATCAATGGACTTCAAATGCACCAGACAATGGAGAAGATGATTCTGGATACTATCTAGTCAGGGCACACTGTGATGATGGTAATGGTGGTGGTGGCGATAATGAAACCGATTATGACGAATATTTCTATTCATGGGAACCTGTTGTAAATTCAGATACTATCTCAATATATCATGATCCAGACACAGAATGCCAGTGTAATATGACAATTTATGTTTATGTAGATGTTTTCGAAAATGAGACTGGTAATTACATAGACAGTATAATGTCAGAATACGATATTTACAATGGATATGGAGACAACTTTGAAGAGCAATGGACTGCTAACGAAGATGGCAATTATGATTTCTATGTTTATATGTATGATGAGGGCGGTAATTTTGAGGACGAATTCTGGATTTATGATGTATATCTAAGCTCTGATGATGGTGGTGGCGGCAACCAAACAGATGATGATAATGGTGTTGGACATATAGGTGCCATCGATAATTTTGATGATGATGATTACGTCAATGATTATATCGGCGGAGTTTTGGAAGGTGAAGAATACAAGTCAGATGCCTACTTCGAAATTTATGATATGAACGGAAATCTAATAGATAGTGGTAATCCAAACTATTATGACTTTCTTTTTATCTCTTCTAATTTGACCGAAGGATGGTATTACCAAGAGGTTTACTACCAAGAGGACGATGCCATGCTTCAGACAGGACCTTTCTATTCGTATGGTAATTCAACCGAATTTGAAGTCATCAATGTAGATAATATTGTAATTGATGACGATGAATATGCAGTTTATGATGATGTAGGATTCAACGCCCACCAAGGTAATTTCGATAACGGAGTCGCGAATGTAGGTATTGAAATTAACAAGTACAACCATTCAACAGATGAATGGGATTACCATGCCTACGTTGAGACTAACGAGACTGGAGAAGCTTGGCTCTACAATGAGTCGTGTGGCGAATATGAATGGGTTGCTTCTACAGATGACGAAAGAGGATACTACGAAGTCTGGGCTCACTGTGATGACGATGGCAATGGTGGTGACGATAATGAAACCAAGGACTATGATGAATGGTTCGGTTATTGGGATTACTACGGCACATATGACGAGAATGATGAGCACGAATGGAACAAACTAATTATTGGATATGATCCAAATACAGAATGTAACTGCGATGTCGACGTTGAGGTCTATATTGACGTCTTAGACAATGATACTGGTGACTACGTGGGTTCACTCTACGGCAATTATACCATTTACTATGGAGAAGAAGACTGGTTCGAGCAGGCGTGGACTCCTGATCACGCAGGCAAATATGATTTCTATGTTGAGCTGTACGATCAGGAATACGGACACCCTGAAGACAGTTTCGAGTTCTCATTGATTATGTCAGATGAATGGTTCAATTATGAAACTGTAATTGACGGGAACGAAGTCAATGTTTATCTAGGTTCAGAAACTAATTATGACGGTGAAATGTATGTAGATTACTACTTTGGAGTATACAATGAAACTGGTGATGAAGTATTCTGGAACACCACATATTTAATGACTGGTGAGCCGGCCCAATTTGAGTGGGAAGCTGAGGAATCCGGTGTTTATCATATCGTAATTCATATGTATGATGAATATGGGAATCATGAAGACTGGGCGGATTTCGAAGTAGAGATAAATCTCAACAGTGCCCCAGTAATCGAAGAATTAATTAATGAAGATTATCTTTATGAAGGTCAAATGAGCAAGTATGAAGTATTCATAATGGATGCCAATGCAGATTTACAAATTCATTGGGACATGGGAGATGGAACCACTTATGATAATGGAGGATTTGATTTATTCCATATGTATGAAGACAATGGAAACTATGAAATCACGATAACTGTAGATGATGGAACTTATACTTCTATAGAAACATTTGAAGTCAAAGTCTTTAATTCAGATCCCGTTTTAATAGATGTAATGTTTGATAATCTTGGTAATGAAGGAGATATAGTTTCTTTCAATGCTCAAGTAAGTGATGTTCCATCCGATGAAGTCACTGTAACTTGGACTTTCCCAGACGGAACAACTGTTGAGTCCTTATTCTCACAATATACGTTTACCGATGATGGAAATTTCGTAGTATTGGTTACAGCTTCTGATGAAGACGGCGGACAAGTATCTGAACAAATTTCAGTTACAATTGAAAACGTAGCTCCAATTTTCACAGAATTCCAGATGCCTTCATCTGGTCAGGAAGGTGAAGCCCTAGACTTCAATGTTGCAGCTTCAGACCCAGGAGATGATACCGTTATTTTCAATATTGACTTTGGTGATGGAACTTCTCCATTAATTACACAAGATGGCGGAAATATCTCTCATAAGTTTGCCGAAGGTGATACTTTTACGATAAAAATATGTGCAACTGATGAAGATGGCGGGGAAACCTGTAGAGAGCAAGTACTTCCAGTATCTATCCTTGAACAATTAGAAGATAGTGGACTACCAGGCTTCAATCTACTAGCTGTAATTTCTGCTCTTGGTATAATCAGTATACTAAGACGTAGAACACACTAACTAGTTTAACGGCATATGGAGGTGATGGGACATGATTCCCAGACTTCCAACGACTTGTGAAGGAGTTGACAAACTACTTGCAGGTGGAATTGAACAGGGAACTGTTTCCCTTGTTTACGGAGAGGCAGGAAGTGGAAAGACTAGTATGGGGCTGCAATTGTCTCGCGAAGCAATTAAATTGTATCCAGATCATGTTGTATTATTTGTAGATACTGAAGGCTTATCCATTGAGAGGATGGCTCAAATTTTTGGTGATTGTGATACTTCCAAATTATTAATGATTAGACCCTCAAGTCTTGCAGATTTACATCAAACATTAACAAATAAATTAGAAACACATGATAAGATATCATTGATTGTTGTAGATACAATAAATGCGTATGTAAGATTGTCATACATGAAAAACAAGGGCATCTCCTCTCGCCAATTTTTAGAAATGACTTCAATTCTTCAACCTTTAGCAGAGAAAGGGGATTATCCTGTATTGATTACAGCACAAGTATACGAAAAAGACGGAGAAATTGGTCCTTATTTTGGGAAATCTCTAATGCATCTTTCTAAGACCATTATTCATTTAGAAAAAACAAAAACACCAAGTTTTAGACATGTTAGACTAAAGAAACATCGTTCACTTCCAGAGGAGTCAGTTGAAGATTTTGTATTAACTGGAAATGGAATAGAGTAAAGTTAACTCTTTAATTCTCCTACTATTGCCAACTTATGACAGATTATGATAATTTCATAGGCCGAGTTAAAGAATTGAGTCTAATTGGTAGCCTTTCAGGCTTAATGGGATGGGATCAAGAGACAATGATGCCTCCCAAAGGCGGTAAATTACGTTCAGATATGATGGCTTTTCTTTCAAGTCAAGCCCACAGCAGAATGACTGATCCTGTAATGGGTGAATTATTAGATTCTTTAGATTCACAGGAATTAACTGCCGAGCAAGCTGCTAATGTACGCGAAGTTCGCCAATCGTATGATAAAGCAACTAAACTTCCAGCAGAATTAGTAGAAGAAAAAGCACGTCATAAATCTAAATCATTGCAAGTATGGCAAGAAGCTCGTTCCGAAGATGATTTTGAAAAGTTTAAGCCTTATTTAGAAAAAACAGTTGAATTAACTTGCAAGACTGCAGAATATTATGGTTATGAAGATAATATTTATGATGCACTTTTAGATATTTTTGAACCAGGTATGACCGTTTCTCAGTTAGATCCATTATTCTCAGGTTTACGAGAGGCAATTGTCCCCTTAGTCAAAGCAGTTAGCGAAAGCCCAAATCAACCAGATACCCGTTTCTTGGATATTGGTAAGTTTTCAGAAGAAAAACAAAGAAAGTTTTCAATGAAGGTTGCTGAAAGTATTGGTTTTGATTTTGATGCAGGTCGTATGGATACTTCCACACATCCGTTTTGTTCAGGAGCTGGCCCTAACGATGTAAGATTTACAACGCGTTATGATGAAGAATTTCCATTCGGTTGTCTATATGGAGTAATGCATGAAACAGGGCATGGAACATATGAGCAAGGACTTCTGGAAGAACATGAAGGAACGCCAATGGGTCAAGCCGTTTCATTAGGAATACATGAATCCCAATCTCGAATGTGGGAAAATATGGTCGGACGAAGTAAAGAATTTTGGCAATTTTATATTGAAGAATTCAAGAATTGTTTTGATCATCTTCCTTCAGACCTTGATGTTGATACCTTACACAGAGCTGTGAATACAGTTCAACCTTCACTGATTCGCGTGGAATCGGATGAGGCCACATACAATTTACACATCATGGTTCGTTATGAAATTGAAAAGCAGTTAGTTAATGGAAACATATCTGTTGGAGATTTACCCGACTTTTGGAATTCTAAAATGGAAGAATATTTGGGAGTGACTCCACCTAATAATACCAAAGGAGTTTTGCAGGATATTCATTGGTCTATGGGAGCTATCGGATATTTCCCAACGTATACTTTAGGTAATCTGTATGCAGCCCAGCTATACGCAGCAGCTTTAGCAGACGACCCAAGTATTCCAGATAAAATCGCTAAAGGGGAGTTTACAGTTCTATTAGATTGGATGCGTAGCCATATTCACGTTCATGGTTCTAAATTACTTCCTGCAGATTTACTTAGACAAGCAACAGGTAAAGATCCAAGTAGTGATGATTTCGTTAAGTATTTGAAGTCAAAATACACAAAAATATACAGCCTTTAGACTGGTAGCCCCCCTCGGATTCGAACCGAGGTCTCAGGCTCCAAAGGCCTGAATGATGGACCGCTACACTAGGGGGCTTCGACCGTCTAAAGAATGGTGCCTTTAGAAATATTCCTCTGTAAGCATTAATTAATAAAGGTCTCTCAATGCCTCATAAGTATGACTGCAGGAGACCGGTTTATGAAAAAAATTAGTGACTACTATGATGCACTAGGTTACCCTGTGGTTTGGGAAGGTGAAGGTTCCAAACGTCAGTTAGAAATACAATTTAAATCAGAATCGGGATATTTTGTAACAGCTACACTTCTAGCCCGTGGAGATGATATTGTGATTAAAGACGAATGGGGTCGTGAGAATGTTATCAAAGCTACAAAAGGAAATTTAGAACAAATTAAATCCTGGTCTGAAGAGCGTTAGTCTGGCAATCTACTCATACTTTTAACATTAGGTCTTGAAATTATTTCGAGATTCATTAATTTTTCATCTTCAAAATCAAATACCCAAGGTTCACACCACCCAATTTCAGTTTTCAATATTTCCTCAGAAGTGTAATTCTTTAGTGACATGACAATTGCTCGTATGCTATTACCATGTGCACTAACTAAAATATTCTTTCCATCAAATATATGAGGTAAGATTTCTTTCTGTAAATAAGGAATTACTCTTTCAGCAGTATCTTTCAATGATTCACCACCCGGGGGTGGAATATCGTAGCTTCTTCTCCAAATATGAACTTGTTCAGAACCAAATTTTTCAGCAGCTTCAGTTTTGTTTTGGCCAATTAAATCCCCATAATCACGTTCATTGAGGGCGAGGTTCTTTTCAACTGGAAGATCTGGTTTTCCAATTTCTTTTAATATGATTTCTAAAGTATTTTGAGCTCTTACTAAATTTGAAGTGAATGCTAAATCAAAATGGTAATCTTTGAGAATTAAGCCGGCTTGTACCGCTTCTTCGTTCCCTTGTTTATTAAGTTCTACATCTTTCCATCCGGTAAATCTATTCTGATCATTATAGACCGAAAGGCCGTGCCTCACCAAAACGAGTTTTCCGTTATTCATATTTAGTTAAATGTTTCTAGTGCAACTTCTCCATATTTAGGTAACGGTTGAGCGCTTATTCCAAGTTGTTTTTCAACTTGCTTTGCTAATTCTTTAGTGGATCCATGTACAGTATAGACTTGTTTTGGGCTACATTCTTCTATAAATTTCATTGTAGAACTAAAATCGGCATGGTCGCTTATCGGAAATCCAGCATCAACACCTCTCAAAGCCCATTTTGCAAATGCACACCATCCTGAAACTCTAGCAACTTTTGCACCTCTTTCTCTTAAATCTCTAACTACTGAATCAGGTTTTTTCCCACTTGCAGAGGTTGTAGACGTTACCAATAGCCCTGGATTTTTCTTCTCGGAATCATCTAATTCATTGTATCTAGTATATTCTAAAGGCACATCATATTTTCTATAAATATCACTTACTGAAGCTACTTCTTCAGAAACTGCAGGATTGACTCCAGCCTTGTTAGCCGTTGCGATTACTTCCTGGGCTTTTCCAAGAGAATAGGCTCCAATTATGGCGTTACCTTTTGATGAAATTGCTCCAATCCATGCTTGTAAATCACTCAGTACTTCTGTGCGGTCTGGTAATGTTTGGTCAGGTTTGCCATATGTGGATTCTACAATTAAGGTGTCACAGTCTCTTGGTTTTGCTATGCCTGCCGTTACAGTACCATATGGGTTGTAGTCTCCAGTATAGAGAACGCCTTGGCATTCAATCATTGCAGAACCAACAACATGACCTGCAGAAATAAATTCAAGTTCGAAATCATTTATCTTAAATTTTTCATGAAAGTCGTGAATGGTTGCTTTTGTTGCTCCAGTTCTTACTTTCATTACGTCAGCAGTGGGTTTAGTCATGTGAGTATTTGGTCTCAAATGATCTGAGTGAGCATGAGTTACTGCTCCATCGGGTCTGCCCTGTGATGGGTCAAGGTATACTGCTCTTTTATCTTCTCTTAAACAGATGCCTTTGTAATTGAAAATATCCAATTATTTTCCACCTTTTAATCTAAATGTATATCTGGAAGGTTCTCTCCACCTGTGTCCAGTTAGGTATGTGCATATTCCACATTTGAAACCAATTGCTACAATACCTCCATAGAGTGTGGCATTGTGCACTTTTTTCAAGGGTGAGGTACAAACAGGGCATGGTTGTCCTGGTGATGCAAATTCACCACGATGGTGGTGGTGTCCACTCAAATCATCGCCAGGCTTTATTCTCCTCCATCTTTTTACAACAGGGTCATAGCCAAGTCCTTGTTTTTTGAAATCGGTTTCATCAGGTTCAGGGGCTGCCCCAACGGACCTTGTTCGAATATTAACCTTTATTTTTTTAGAGAGGATTGAAACAATTCTCATCCTCTCAGCAGATAATCTATATGTTTTGTCTTTCTTTTTTAATTTTTCTAAAACCTTCTTGTGAAGTTTTGTCTGAGTATCTACAGAACCTCTCTCTTTGAGAACGCCCAATACAACCTCAACAATTACTTTTTTCGTAGGCTTTCGGTAGTCCATAATGTCCCAATGAACACATCAGTTAAAGGTTGTTGGGACTAGATAGTAATTTTTATTATCCCATTACAACAGTAGGTATACAACCGGAGGTTGATATGTCAATTGAAGAAATAGATGAATTATTTTATTTGTTGGAAAATCCAACGAGGCGTAGAATACTTCAGTTATTGTCAGTTGAGCGATTATATCCTCTTAAAATGCATAAGCAATTGTCTCGTGATATAGATGTAACTCAACAGGCAGTTGTTAAACACCTCAAGATTTTAGAAAAGCATGGACTTGTAGAATCTCAAGATGAACCTAGTAATCGAGGCCCAAATCGCAGAGTCTATAATGCATCAAGAGAAGTTTCTCTACACATAGATATAGGTCCTTCAACGTACAAACAAAAAGCAGAAACTGATTTTGATATCAATAGCATTTCATCTCAACATCAGAGAGTTTTAGACGTAATAGAAGAATCTCGCCACATGGAATCAAAAACTAGAATGGATCTTTTATCTCGAGTTTCTGAAGATTTAAGAAAATCGGTAGATGATGTGGAAAATGAGAGGCGTAGTTTGATGGCTCTTATTGGAGAATTGAATAATGAGTTAACACTTACAGCTCATGCAGCTGAATGTAATTACCAGGAGAGACGTTTACTTCACCACATATTGCACAATAAAGATTACACTATTGAGAGCGCAGCAGTGTCGTTAGGACTTCGAGAACCAGAGTTGCGATTAATGCTCGAAAACTTGCAAACTAGAGGATTGACCCGATAATGCACGTATTCTTTAAATAGAATCCCAAAATCACTTAATAACTTCATATGTATCGACTACGAGATTATCTAGTTTTGATGTTTGCCGTCTGTCTATTTTTACCTTCAGTTCAAGCTGAAGATAATTTGTATAGAATCGACGGTATTCCAGATAATTTGCATTATGAGACTGGTAAATCATATCAGATGGACATTTCAGTAGATTCTCTCAACGTTTCTTATATTATAGTAACAATAAGTAACGGAACCTTGAGTGAGACTGAAGATTTTGGAGAATCTAACTTAGAATTAAATTTAACAGATGGCAGCGAAGGCTGGTTTTTTCACTGGCAAGCTCCTACAGAATCATTTGATTTAGGAGAGGGTAATGCTGAATTAACAATAATTTTCAAGGATTCGGATGACGAAACTTGGTCTACATTTGATTCAATTTTAAGATCTCCTGAAGTTGCGGCAGAAGGTGGAGCTGGAGTTCCGGAATGGGCACTTTCACTGGCTTGGACTGGTGCGGGTGTAACAGTTATTCTAACAGTTCTTGGCGGTTTAGTTCTCAGACGTGACAGATTAACGTAAGGTATATATGCTATCCCAGCCGTCCAGAGTTAGACTTCGGTCAGAGGCTATAATATGAATCGCAGAATAATTAACAATGAAGAAGCCGTATCTCCGGTAATTGCCGTTATCTTAATGGTCGCTATTACAGTAGTAATGGCTGCAGTATTGTACGCATGGTTAGGCGGAATCATTGGAGGATCTCCAAAAAGTCCACCGACAGGCAGTATGATGGTTGAAAATGATGGAACTGATGTTTGGAAAGTCAGTATTATAAAAATGAATCCTACAGTTTCTATTAATTCAGTACATTGGTATTTACTAGATGTTTCTGATATGACCAAAGTAGAAGGTATGGTTTCAGATATTTATGGTTTTAAAAATGGTGAAGGACAAGCTGTAACTTATGTCGACAACGATTTTGATGCTAAAGTAAGTCCTGGAGATCAATTTGTAATATATCCCGGTTCAGCAGGGACCTCTTTAGAATCTTATCCGGATCTTACAGATTATTCATTCCGTATGAAATTCGATCCAACTGGTGACACCATTGGATATGATACTGAGTTTGCATCTTAGAATCTGAATAAAGAATTAGTGAAGTAATAGAATATTTTAGCTTAGGCTATATCTTTTATTACATTTATTTTGACGTAAGGTATATATGCTATAGTAGTAGTAGTATATTTCTGACTTCGGTCAGAGGACACAACAATGAAACGAAGAATAGTAAACGATGAGCAGGCAGTTTCACCTGTAATTGCTGTCATTTTGATGGTAGCTATTACAGTCGTTCTGGCTGCAGTATTGTACGTTTGGGCTAGCAGTTTCCTTGGTGGAACCACCAAGAATGCACCAACCGGCAGTATGATAGCAAACGAAGACGGACAAGGGACCTGGACAATATCTATTGTCAAGCTTAACCCGCAAGTTTCCGTAAACTCTGTACACTGGTATCTACTAGATGAAGAGGGTAACACAAAGACTGATGGCTTAGTCTCTGATGTATATGGTTATTACTCTGGACAGGGTAAGGCTGTAGTATTCATAGACAACGACTTCAATGGAAAGTTGAGCCCAGGTGACAAGTTCGAAGTTCACCCGGCTGAACCAGACTCGGATTTAGCAGCAGTTAATGATGTAACTGACTACTCTTTCCGTATGAAGTTCGAGCCTAACGGTGATGTAATCGGTTACGATATAAGTCTAAAAGCATAGATTTAGTCACCAAAACAGAATGGAGATTATGTCTCCATTCGAAGGTAACTTGGGGATTTCGATCCCCATTTTACCAAACTTTTTTTAACTTTTTTTAATCTAACCAGGGAACTCTCTGAATAGATTTAGCACCCTTAGACAATCCTTTTTCAATTTCAGCCTTTGGCAATAATTCCAAGACTACTTCTGAAATGGTAGCATTACGAGGGGCCTTTCCGGTTTCTAATCTATCTTCATTTAATGAAGAGTCAGGATATTTTTTTAGAAAATCCATTGCACCATCATCCCATGGGGCTGGACCCTTGTGTGGAATAATCTCAGGTAACTCAATTGATGCAGTTTCAAATACGAGATATCCTTTTTCATCTAAGTTTACATTCCAAGCAATAGGTTCAAAATCAGAGATGGCATTGTAAATCTTGCGACCTTGTCGTTGAAGCCACGGCAGTGCGGTTTCTTCATTACCTCCAGGGTGAGGAAGTATTACGGTGGTAATAAATCCTTGAAATGGCCTTTTCTTATTCTTTGGGAAAAAGAAATCTAAAGAAGGTTCAGCCAGAAAAGCTTTAGAGGCTAACACTGCCGATCCAAGGCCTTTGAGAGTTACACCTGCTGCAACGTTTCTGTTATAATCTACAGGGTCTGCAAGCATAATTGGAGAGTTTGGAATATTATCAATTTTATCTAGAATGAGTGGCGGTCTCCAATTAGTAATTTCATTTATCAATTTTTCAAAACCTCCATATTTGATACATAAGATTTCAACTAAATAGCCGGAAAAACCCCCTATAGCAGAACTAGCACCATAGGCTCCACATCCTTTTAGAAATTGTTTAGTTAGTCTAATTTCATCTTCCAACCCAGAGATGTTTTTCTTTACCCATTCAGTATGAAATGGAGTTCTATCAACTGCAGAAATTGGTTTAGTTGAGTTTTCTATAGTATAGCAAGGAACAACATCTATTCCAATTCCTTTGATTTCTCCTCTTAGATATGGATGCTGGGCGTAGAGTTCTCTTCCGTTAGGGAGAATCTTCTTTGCAATATGCAATCCCTCTTTTTTTAGATCCGTATCATTATTAAATTTCAGAAAGAGATCTATATCTGCACCTTTTAGAAAAGTTCCTTTGGCGACAGATCCGACTATCATTGAATCAAATTTTGAACTATTCAGATTGTTAGCTTTATCTCTTAATTCAATTGCTAAATTTTCTATTTCTTTAATCTCGTCCTCACTAGGCTTGATTTGATTGATAACACTTTTGAGTAATTGATTCACTCTTCTTCATTAGGGAGGCTAGATTTACCTTTACTCCAAGCCTTCACTCGTTCTTTTTGGGCTCTCTTTTTTAGAGTTTCAATATCTTCTTTAACTGGAATTAAGATAGGAATGATAAATACAATCATTCCTAAAACTAGTGCAAAGAATCCCCATGAAACATGTTTTCTTATTAAAAAACTTTCCAAAAAAAGACTTATTGAAAGCAAAGCAAATAAATTTGAAAACCATATAATTTTTCTATATGCTTTCTCACTAAAAAAGTACTTTCCATCTTCATATTCAATCTCTACAGAAAATTCAGCTTCAGGTATCTCTATTTCATCTAAATCAATTCGCGGTCTTTCTCTATTTCGTTTTCTTAGATAAAGTGTTGCAAATATACCACCAGCAAGGAATGCAACTTGACCATAACCAGGATCTCCTGATGCAGTAGCAGCCCAAATAGCATATACAACTGCCAACCAAATAGCCACTAGAATGGAGTAATATAAATTCATAATATATAATTCTAAACTCTACTTTCCATGGTTATTGCTTCTACAGGGCACGCAAAAGCGCACAAAGTACAACCAACACAAGTATCATCCAAAATCAATGCTTTTTTTGATTCAAACTGAGAGGTTCTTGCTTTCAAATCCCAGGAAATCATATCAATTGAAGCAAAATTACAGTAATAAACACACTGTGTACAACCTATGCATTTTTCATTGTCCACTAAAGCAATGTAGTCTTTTCCTTGAGGTAAAGATTTCAAAGTAATTTTTCTTAATTCTTTGAACATATCTTTTGCTTTTTCAATTCCCGTTGTCGGTAGGTCTTCTTCATCAAGAACACCTTTCATTTTTGTTAACCACTTATTAGGTTTTTGAAAGAAAAGTGAGGTTGTAGTCATTGCCTGATAAGCGGTAGTCCCCCCCACTAACTCTTCAGTAGTTTCAGCTGGAGCTTCTACTTCTATTCCTGCAGCATAATCTACCATATTATCTACTAAATCTGGAAGGAACTTTCCACTGTCATCAACACAAGCTAACTTTGACATTGCACCTTTCATCCATTCTTCAGCAGGCATTTCAAAGTCTACATCACAATCTACACGATCATGTATTCTTGATCCTCCAATATCTTCCAGTGTTTTATCCCAATCTTTCCCAGATTGGCAGAATAAATCATATCCTGTATCTCCAAGAGAACAAATTGAGAAATTTGTATTAGATAATATCTTTCCAGCAGATGTTGCAGCTTCATACAGATCTTCTGCATTATCTGGCATTTCTCCTTCACCCCACGTTGAACAAACAATCATAACTCTTGACATCTCAGCCATGGACTTAATGTCAAATCCGTCCATATCATGGACTTTTCCTTTCAATCCATATCGTGTTGCTTCTTGTTCCCAGGCTTCTGCAAGCCCTTCAGAATTACCACTCTGTGATCCAAATAAAATGTGAAGATCACGGTTACCTTCTGAAACGAATTTAGTGAGGTCTGTTTCTGACACTAACTTTTTTCCTCCAAACAAGCAACTAAAAATTGCATTAAATCCATCATTTCATAATCGTGGTGGTGGCCTTCTTCGGGATTCATTCTTTCTTCATTAAGCATACACTGCATGTGCATGTAACATTTAGGACATCCTCCTAACATAAGATCAATGCCTGCATCGGTTCCTTGATCTAACCTCTTTCGACGAACGGCTTTTGTGGCATCATTACAATACATCATTGAGGAGACTCCACAGCACAAAGCTCGATTTTTGTTATTCTCTAATTCTACCATTGTAGCTCCATCCACAAGTTGAATCAAATCACGAGGGGCTTCATATTCGCCCATCATTCTTCCTAGACGGCAAGGGTCGTGGTATGCTACAGTTACATTTTCAGGGGCTTTGAATTTTAATCCTCTACCTTGTAAGGTTTGTGTAATGTGCTCAACTTTAATTCCTAAAGTCCCTGGAAGATCATAATCTACTGCAAAAGTACGATAACATTCTGCACATGAACAAGTTATAATTTTAATTCCGGATTCCTTTAGTCTTCTCATATTGTGCTCTTTTAGAGCATCAAATACTTCGAGCTGACCCTGCCATAATTGGTCGTGGCCTGAACATTTGAATATATTCATGTCTAGTATTAGAGGATCAATATCGGCATAATTCAATAATTTAATGGATGCTGCTGCAATTGAGGCATGATCGGCATCTCCTTTATTCAGATGGGTAAATTTGACTTCCACATCCATGAAATCAACACAACCTGGAAAGTATCCATATTCATGAGGTCTTTCAGGCTTCCAAGATTCTTCTTCTTTATTCATCGCATCTTCTACGATTAGTCTCTCAAAAAGAGGGTGCGGAATTGTTCGTGAATATGGCTTTGTTCGACTCATAGACTTACTCCCATTGTGGTTAATGCTCTTTGTTCTAATACATAATCAATGTACTCTATATTTTGTGGGCAAACTGCAGTACACATGCCGCAGGTAATGCAAGACCACATTGCGACTCCATCGTGTTCGTTTTGGAATGTATTAAATATAATATTGAGTTCATGTTCTCCTTCCATGTCTCTTACTGGACAGATATCATCACAAAGACCACATTGATAGCAACGATTTAATTTGAATTCATAAATACGTTGCATTCTTCGATCTTTTATCCCATCAGTATATAGCTCAAATCGTTCTTCATCTGTTAATGGTTTTGCGCCTTCAGACCTTCTTCGATCTAAAAACATGTAAGTAATTAGTGCACAGACTATAGGGCCCCACAGAGTAAGTTGTGATAACATATTGGTATCCACTTGTGGATAATAAATTGCGATATTAGCATTAACAGAGAAAACAGACAACATAATGACTAATGCAATTCCATATACTCCAATCGCAGCCCTTACAGGATCTTCGATTGGCCTTCTTTCGTGACCTCTATTAATCACATCCCCGTATTGAGGGTCAATTACTGCCCCTAAAGCACGGTCAAGGAAAGGGACAGCAACTACAAGTCCAATAATCAGACCTTGAACTAAGGTGCCCCATACTTTCGCAGTCATTAGGAAAAGATTAATATCTTCTAATCCTAAGAAAGGAATACTAGATAATGGAATTAAGATTTGTATGTCCCAAGCGACCTTCAAACATCCAAAAGCCCATAACAAGTACCAATCTGGTAATGGTGGAGGGTAGGCAGTACCTGCAGTTGGATCTGCAGCTTCATGTAATGGCGGCGGAATAAATGCAGCTAAGTAGAAAAATAAGGCAATTATGTATAAACTTAAGACAGAGTCTCTTGTTACCTCATGTGGATAAAGAGGTTCACCCTTTATCATATCCGCTTCAAGAACCGAGTGTTCTTCTCTGTTTTCTAATTTACTTATTGTATCAAGAGATTGTTGTTCTTCTTGATGTTCATAAATCATTTGTGCAGCATCGTCTTCACTCATTAATGAGGTTCCCCCTCTCCTTGTATCCAGACAAGAGCCATGTGAATGATAATTAAAACGGTACCTATCAATGGAAGAACAAAAATATGTAACCAATACATTCTAGTTACAGTATCTCCAGTTAATTGAGTACCTCCGAACACAATTTGAGCCATTAAAGGCCCCATTGCAGGAATAGATGTTGCCATTTCCAAACCAATAGCTCCTGCAGCATATCCAAGAGAATCCCATGGCAGTAGATATCCCGTATAACCGAAGAAGATAGTAACCATCAATAGTATGGCGCCTAAAATCCAGTTTACTTCACGCGGATTTCGATAAGCACCAACAAAGTATACTCTCATCATATGAAGGAATACAGAAGCCACCATGAAATGGGCTGACCAGTGATGTATTGCACGAATAATGTAACCAAAAGTTACTTGAGTCATTATCAATTCCATGGACTGGTATGCGCCAGATGTTGAATGGCCATTTTCATCTAATATGAATTCTCCATCTGGTACGTAATAGAATCCCAAATAGATTCCTGTAATTGTAAGAATAATATATGCAAAAAAAGATAGCCCTCCTAAAGAGTAGAAGGGATACCAATACCATATGGATTTTATGTTATATCTTTCAGTGTGAGATTGTGGAATAGTTCGGCCAGTAGAAGGTAATAATGTGTAAACTACTGAGTAATATTCTCTTCTTGCTAGAGAAACATAACGGTGTAGGGCAAATCTCTCATCTATCCATGCCCAAGTATCGAATAATACTCTAGGAAGTAAACCAGTAAAGTAAAGATATCCTACTCCGAAAACAGCGCCAGCCATTGATAAGAATATTAATGGAAATGTATATTTTCTCATCAACTCTTCTAAAATTGGAGTCTCAGCACTAACTGGCAATGCAAAGAGAGCTAAACACCCAATAACCAATCCAATAAGCTTGTTAAATTTCATAATTATCCTTGTCCGCAATATTTCAGCCAGTCTAAGTGAGTAGTTAGACCGATCAAGCCTCCGTCTTTTTCTGCAATGGGTACTACGGGAAGTCCATAAGGTGCAGGACCTTCTAGTAATTTAGCAGCCATTACCTCACGACCTTGTTCATCTATGTTTTTAATTACATCTAAAGGATCAAACAAAGACAAATGACATGGACATAAAAACATATTTTCAAAGTCATTTCCAGAAATAGTACTCTTTCCTTGTGCTGTAAAAACAGGTTTACAGCATAAATGTGGACATTTATATGTGTGATAGGCCATCATCATTGCATTCCCCTCATCAACACTTATTCCTAACCCTTCCATACTGTCTTCAGAAGGTACTTTTGCAAGGGCTAACTGTATTTCACAATTTCCCAATTCTTCTTCTAATTCTTTTGGAGCCCAATTTACAATAGCTACATCCCATAGATTAAAATCTTCTATTTTAGCTATATCTCCACCTTTATCTTCGTACCATTTCCCTTCTTCTTTTTTGTAAGTAAGAGTTTCATGAGCGTCATCAGGATTACATCTAGTAATTGGAGGCGGTAGTAATGTCTTAAGGGCAGGAACTGTAAGTGCACCAGTCATTCCAGCTCCGGCGATCCCAATCGCACCTTGTAAGAATCCTCTACGTGTGATATTCATTATTTAACGTTCAAGTTTGGTAATAACTTTCCTCCTTCGTTTTTTAGCTTCTAATACATCAGGCATGAAAGACCTTCTATAGAAGTCAACCATAAGTCCCATAATTAAGAATGCCATGCCTATAGTGAATGATAAGAATTGTTGATTCCATCCTTCCATAATTCCGTAAATAAATAAAGAATCATACATTAGTTCAAGCAATAGTAACGATAGTACAATTGCAAAAATTTCAAGTTGCTCTTTTCCAGGTATATTTCGTAATTCCTTTCCAAGTTCTTCATCTTTGTAAGTACCTAATATCTTTTGGGCATCTTCTGAAGTGAGTTCACCCTTAGCAACCTTTTCTATAATTTCGTTAACCTCGGTAATGAGCACTCCCCCCTCTAATTACTACATAAGCAACAAATATTGAAAAGAAAACCACGCCAAGAGCGATGAGTGCAATCCAATATTGCATTAACGACACTCCAAGCTCATGAATTGAAACTTCCTCTGAAGCCAGTTGAGGAGTTCCTAAAGATATGGCTGTGAAATACGACCATTGATCGCCGTTAGTTCCTAAGCCATTCACTACATTAAAATACATAGTGAAAATTGCGTCTCCAGTTCCTTCGGCAGGGGCAGTCCATTGGAATGTCCAATTTCGGACATCATTACTGTTAGCATTGTGAGAGATATAAGATCCATCACCTCCAATCCAATAATTTTCATTAGTTTGGTATGCACCTTCACTTACTTCACTTAGAAAACCACCGTAACGTATGGCATCTTCTTCAGACACTACATTTGAGTCATTTATTTGAAGAGAAAGATTGTATGTTTGTTCAGGAATGTATTTTTGAGGTATTCCTTCTAGTTTGTACATTCCTTCATTAAGTTGAGTATCTGCGTGACACGAGCAACCATTTTCAATAGCATCTGCAGCCCATTCATCTCCTGCACCCTCTTGAGCACCGCCAGCAGGATATCCATCCACACTTTTACCAGCTATCAGTGCTGTTAGAATCAGCAATGCAAACAGACTGTAATTCATGGTGTTACGTATGTCCATACTGCGCCCTCAGAATAGGTGCTTTGCGAGGGAAGTCTCTGCTATATAAAAATATGCGGTAATAAATGCCATTTTCCATCAAACATATCTGCTTAATACATTACTCCATTTCATATAATATGAAAAGTCCAACATTAAGCAGTAAAAGTAGCTTATTTTTACTTGGATTTCTCACAATTTTACTTAGATATCCTATCACTCCAACACCGACTGGCACAGATAATTTTTATTATATCACAATGGCTAAATCGGTTATATTAAGTGGGAAAATAGTTTGGGCTGAAAACATTTTGTCAGTTTATGGCTTATTTCCTGGAACTACTCCTCTAGGTTCAACATTATTAGCATCAACTATCGTCTCAATCACAGGTCTTTCCATTTTTGAGTATATTTTGATACATACTTTATCTTTGTCTTTGATCTCAACTTTTGGATTTTTTATGTTAACTGGAGAACTTACAGATAATTTCCGTAGTAGATGGTTTGCAACTTTGTGTTTTTCATTCGCTCCGAGATTTATAACATTTTCATTGTGGAGTATTTCTCTTAGATTTAGTTTTATTGCTTTACTGCCCTTTTTTATTTGGTTACTTCTTAGACTATCTCATACAAAGTATGGTCGCCATCCTTTTCGGATTATTTCATTAATATTATTATTAGGAATAATGTTACCCTCTCTACACAGAATGGCTCTATTATTTCCAGGAATATTATTAGCATTTGTTATGTCTGTTTTATGTTATTATTGGCAAGAAAATGCTACAAATAGAGAAAGAGCAGGTAGACAAGTTTTGGGTTTTCTATTATTTTTATCCGGGTATCTTTTTTATCTCCAGTATTTAGATTTTTCGCCTTACAGTCCGGACGACGAAATTATTGGAGTCTACTTTTTTAGCGGTATTGGGATATTTTCAGCCATGTTCAATTTAATAATGTATTATATGATAAATGTTGGTCCTTTTCTTTTTATATCTATCCTCGGAATAGTATTTTGGGTTCAGAAGGGCCGCGTTTCTCAAGGATATTTCTTTTCAATGTCTTATTTAGCTCTTTCTTTTTTTGTTATATCTGATCTAATTTACATTCCATATTTGGTAACATTCGGCATTCTGCTGCTGATTGTACCTGGAATTGATTTTTTTATAGATAACTTAGAAGATAGTCCAAATAGGTTGGCAGTTTTATTAGCTGTATTTACGATATTAGTTAGTTCATTCTCATATTACGATCTCGATTATAGAGTTAATGCGCATGAACGTGAGGAAGTGTACTACACTTATTATGTTCGCGAGAGCAGTATTTCAACATCTCAATGGATGGAATCCAATTTAGAGGATTCCATACTGGAATCTAATGATCAAAAGAGGGAACGAAGATTAGCTGCTTATTCGAATATGGTCGCTATTCAAGATTCTAAGGAATTGTCTTCAGGACTAATATCTTTAGATGATATGGAAATTAAAAGAATATCATTAAAAGACCTGTATTGGAAATCTCAAGATCATCTATGGGGTTGGAATAACAGTTCATCATTATCATATGATATTCAGAAAAATGTTTCAATATCTATTGTTAATTTGGGAATGCCAGATTCTAGTGGCAAGTCTTCAACTCTTTCAATAATCACTAATCCTTACTATGAATCTATGCCTGATTTTACTTATAGGATCTATTCTAATGATGAATTAGCAGCATATTGGACTTTAGACTATTGATAAATGTGCTAATGTTTTTATACCGGTCTGACTGGCGCCATAACCTCAATAGGAGACAAATAATAAATGGCAAGAATTCATGCACGACGTAAAGGCCGCTCAGGCTCTAGCCCACAGACTAGAGAAAATAATCCTAAATGGTCACCTAAATCTAAAGATGTTGAAAAGACGATTATTGAGTTAGCATCTGAAGGTCATTCTACTTCACAAATTGGTATTGCTCTAAGAGACACTCATGCAGTACCAAGTACAAAATTAGCAACAGGTAAATCAATTTCTAAAGTATTAGCTGAAAAAGATTTATCACCTTCTTTACCTGAAGATTTAACTAATCTTATGCGGAAAGCAGTTCGGTTGGGTGAACATTTAAAGATTAATAAGAAAGATATACATAATACACGCTCCTTACGTTTAACAGAAGCTAAGATACTTCGTCTAGCAAAGTATTACCGTTCAAATAATGTTATTCCTGCAGATTGGAAATATTCATTAAGTAACGCTAAGCTTTTGGTAGGCTAGTCTAATAGTTTGCTCATATGAGCAATTTCAATCTTCTAATAATTGGTGGTTCAGCCCATTTAGTTGATTTGGATTTAGATGTTTTAGAAATAAAGAATTTTGGTCGTTTTCCAACTAAAGTTTTACTTAATAAGGAATTAGGTAAGGAATTTGATTTATTAGACGAAAAGTGTATTCTTGTAGATTATGTCTTATCTGATCTACAATTAAACCTTAAACGAGGCCCACAAATCATATCTCCTAAAGATATTGCTTGGATCCTATATAGATCTGGCCTTTCAACAGGTCAAACAGTGGTTGAGGCAGGTAGCGGTTCTGGGGCATTAACTTTAGCACTTGCTCAAACTATAGCTCCAAATGGAAAAGTTATTACTTTTGAGAGTAACAGAAGACATCTTAAGATAGCTCAGAAAAATATAAAAATGAGCCCTTGGAGTAATTTAATAGATCTCCGTAATGAAGAATTAATGGACTCTACGCCACCTATACGGGCCTCTTCAATAATATTAGATCTTCCTAATCCTTGGGAATTAGTAAATTGGTCAATGAAATCATTACAGATCG
>MIZB01000203.1_pt1 | contig 28692 bp, 22 predicted proteins | sample 888171 | NCBI WGS metagenome assembly MIZB01 (sample SAMN05440186, study PRJNA335308) | marine metagenome | isolation source: marine water
TCTGCTTCCGGTTCTTCTGCTTCCGGTTCTTCTGCTTCCGGTTCTTCTGCTTCCGGTTCTTCTGCTTCCGGTTCTTCTGCTTCCGGTTCAGAAGGCACATCAGATAGTCTTTCAATCAATTCTGCTTTTTTACCCGAAATAGGCAAACCCCTTTCCTTTAGAAGATCCTTTAACTCAGAAACTTTCATAGATGAATAATCTAATTCTTCTTTAGTTTCTTCTTTTGGCGATTGAGTTTCTGTTGCCTCTTCTTTATTATCCAATAATTTTTCAAGTTCTTCTTCGTTTGGAGGATTCTCCATCAATTGTGAAGGGTTTAGAACTTCAATTTTATTAACTTCGAAACGCCTTATAGGATGAATAGATTTAACTGATTTTGCAATTTCTTTAGATAAATCTCCTGAAAAGATTCTTTTGAGTGAAACATCTAGAGTAGTAGAAGAAATGGTGTCTGTTATAATTTTTTGAGCGTTTAGATTCATATCACGCATAGTCGATCTCTGTAGTTTTTTATCAATAATCATTATAGGCTTGATTCTGAGAGAAATTCCATCTTTAGTTTCTATAATGAAGTTTGAACTTAACTTACATTGTTGACGTCTAGTTAATGAACGTAGATAATCTGTAGTAAGATGGTGACCGATATAATTTGTAAATGCATTTAGCCCTCTGACTTCAGTTATTCTAAATTTGAGCATGAAATGCTTTTGAGAATAGCCTCCAGATAACATATGTAAAGGTGCTTGAGTAGTTCTACCTGGGACTGTATCTGGGATATCTGAAGGAGTTTGGCCTATGATGGCATAATTGAACATTCTCGGTGCATGTAATGAATACCAAGATTTAGATTTCCATCTATCTTTTGCTTTTCTGGACGAACTTGCAGGTTTTGCCAAATTTAACTCCTTTTTGCGCTCACCAGCGGTGTATAAATATACGTTGCTACGAAGTGTATTACCATGTTTGAAAGGGTTTTACTTCCAAAAGACTCCTCAAAAAGTCCTGAGGCAGTGATAAAAAGTGTAATAAAAATATTGAATAAAATAGATAGTTCTCTGACGATGAGAGTAATAATTCCGGTGTGTGTATCGAAATGAATGATGACGAATCAACTGACATGAGCAAGATTGATAATTTAAGAGATAAAATAGCTAAGGAGGAGAAAAAAATGATACACAAAATTTGGCTAAATAACGCATATAGAAGAATAATAACAGGAATTATAATTTTAGGTACAATATACTTAGGGCTTACTTTCGGCTCCGAATTAACTCAAGATGGTATCATCACTATTCTTTTCTTTTTATTAATAATATATTTGTGGATATCTGAAACTTTTCCACTTCCAGTAACTGCGTTAATTGCTGGTGTAGGTATTGTTATTTTAGGTCTAAGAACCAGAGATGAAGCCTTTGCACCATACGCATCAGATGCAGTATTCATGATATTGGGCTCCTTGATTGTAGCTCAAGGTATAACAGCATCTAAGGCGGATGAATTAATAATACGAAAAATATTACCCCCATTTACTAAATCTACCTATGGGCTTTTAGCCGGAATTATATTGATTTGTTGTCTTCTTGCAGCAGTAATACCTGATCATGGAGTTGCAGCCATAATGTTGCCTATTCTACTAACAATAATAAACAAAACAGACATTAAAGAAAGACCTAATGAATGTGTAACTTTCACTATAGCACTTGCATTTGCGTGTGCGATTGCAGGACTTGCGACTCCGTCTGGAGGGGCTAGAAACGTGATAGCGATAGGATTCTTGCAACAGGATTATGGAGTAAGTATTAGCTATCTAGATTGGGTTTACCTTGCCGCACCAATAACCATCATTATGATGCCAATATTGTTTTTGACTTTGATAGTGATTAACAAACTGCCTTATCGTAAAATATCGTTCGAAATGGAAAATGATGGTAAAATAGACAATGAACAAATAAAATCATTAACCATCCTAATGGGCACCTTTGTTTTATTTTTATTAACGGAAAAAACGGGTTTGACTCTCGGAACTACTGCGATGATAGGTGCCATAGCAATGCACGTTTCAGGAGTACTTGAATGGGAAGAGAGTAGGAGTCAACTTAGATGGGGTGTTATGTTCATTTATGGTGCAGCCCTAACATTAGGTGCGACCATGGTAGAACATGGAGTTGCTAAATGGATAGCAGATGGCATATTCATAATGTCTCAAGATCAAGGTCCGATGGTAATTGCAATAATAGTAGTAGTTCTAGCAGTATTATTGACCAATATAATGTCTGATGGAGCTGCAGCTGCAGTGTTAGTACCTATAACTTTGGCAGTTGCTTACTCTGCCGGTATGGATTTAATTTTTGTTGGAATGCTGACATCAATAGGAACTGCTTTTGCATTTATGACCTCATTTGGAACACCCCCTAATCTGATTGTTCATGCTTCTGGAATACCGACTTCAAGAGATTTTGCAAGAAACGGAATACCGATGGTTTTGATAGCTGTGGCCGTAGTTATATTTATTGAACAAAAATATTGGCCTCTTGGACCGGATTATGTATTTTCTAAGATTCAGTCTTTATTGGGATTTTAAAGATTTCAACATAACTTCCAAAAATTGAAAAGCATAAAGATGAGATAAAAAGAGGAGATGATGGATTAACTAAACCAGATATTCCACCGAAACTGTAAACACCTCCTAGAAGCCACTCAAAGACAGAAATAGAGAAAGCGTGTGTGTCAGACTTATCTGATATTGGTGGAAAATAACCCAAATTAGATAGTGTAAAAAAGAAATATGCTATTGAGAAAAGAAGAACTGTAGCTACGATTGCCCTAGACATGTCTCCTGATTTTTTTCCAGTAAAAAAACCGGCAATCATTCCACAAAACCAAGCAGGTATTGTAAAAATATAAGATGAAATAATACCTAATAAGAAAATAATAAATATCAAATGTAAGAAACCTGAAAAAATTCCTTTTTGTAGAATTTTATAGAGAGCTGATTCTTGATTTAAGAGATCTTCTACAGAAAAATCAATCGAATTGAGGAAATTCCCTAATGTAGCATAAATTGAAGTGTTATCAATCTGATAATCTTCTACAGAATCTTCAACTTGTTCGGTATTTTTTTCTTCTATATGCTGTTCTGTGGAATCTACATCAGTCATAATTTTATTTGATGTTTTTGAATCTTCTGGAAAGAGTCGGGTGCGCACTTTTTGCCAAAGTTCTTCTTCCATAATGACCTTACAATCTACGCCAACGAGTGCCTTTTGGCGTATCTCTTAATTCGATACCAGTCTCTAACAAATCATCACGAATTTGGTCAGACGTACTCCAATCTTTATTTTCCCTAGCAGAGTTACGTTTCGAGATAAAATCTTCTATTTCCTCGTCGCTTAATGATTGATTTCTGTATGAAAAAAGACCGAGTACTTTACCACCTAATTCGTCAAAAATGTCTATGACTGCAAGTTGTGATTTTTCAGTTAAATCAGATGGTTCATATTTGTTTACATCTCTAGAAAAATCAAAGAGTGCCGAAATAGCTTCTCTTGTGTTGAAATCATCATCCATAGCATCATTGAATTTTGAACGGCAGGTAGAAATGGAATCGAAAAGAGCAGAAGGTTCTGAAGAACCTGAATTTCTTATATTTTTATAATTGGAAAAAGTTGTACTTAGTCGATTATAAGCTGATGAAGATTCAGAAAGAAGATCGAAATCGAAATCTACAAGAGAGCGATAATGTGCATTTAATAAGAAAAAACGAAGAACTTGTGGAGAATGGTCATTTAACATATCTCTAACCAGTAAAAAATTATCCAAAGACTTTGACATTTTTTCTTTTGAAACGGCTAAAAAACCAGTGTGCATCCAATATTTGACAGTTGGTGACACGCCAGTAAAAGACTCGCTTTGTAAAATTTCTGATTCGTGGTGCGGGAATTTCAAATCGCTTCCGCCACCGTGTAAATCGAATTGTTCTCCTAAATAATGCATAGACATGGCGGAACATTCAATATGCCAGCCTGGACGACCTTCACCCCAAGGGCTTGTCCAACTGGGTTCATCACTCTTTGCCCCTTTCCATAAAACAAAATCAGAAGGATGTTGTTTTCTAGTATCTAAAGCAACGCGTGCACCGGCCTCCATGTCTTCTATTTTTTGTCCCGTTAAAGTACCGAAAATCTCAGAAGCAGAAGGAACGTGAAAATAGACATCTGAATGTGAAGAGCCTTCTGCAGGTTCAACTACGTATGCGTTATTTTTTTCTATCAAACCAGAAATTAAAGAAATCATACTATCTATAAATTCGGTAGCTTTTGGCATTTCATCTGGTTCCATTATTTCCAAACTAATCATATCTTCTGTAGTTCGATCGATATAGTAATTAGCGAGGTCTGCTGTAGATTTGCCTTCTTCGTTTGCTTTTTGAATTATTTTATCATCGACATCTGTGTGATTTTGTATGAAAGTTACATCATATCCGCTATGAATCAACCAGCGCCTTATAACATCAAAAGCGACATAAGTTCTAGCATGACCTAAGTGCATATCATTGTAAACTGTTAAACCGCAAACGTACATCTTCACCTTACCATCTTCTAAAGGAGTGAAATTTTCGAGCTGTCGAGTGGCGGTGTTGTAGATTTTAAGCACAGAAAGGTATGGACAGGGTTCATTAAATCTGTCATGCCTAACGAAGTATGCCAGAACTACCGGAAGTTGAAAGTGTGAGAAGAGGGTTGGAGCCTTTAGTTGTTGGCAGAAAAATAATAGATTATGAAGTCTTTTGGAGAAATTCTGTAGAAAGAGATTTGGAAAAGATAAAAAATAGGGAAATAAAAAGCATACATAGAAGAGGAAAATATTTAGGATTCAAACTATCTGTTGGATATTTGATTATACATCTAAGAATGGCAGGCACTATAGGAGTAGGTACAGAAGAAATGAAAAAATATGTTACGGTGAAATTTAACTTGGATGATGGAAATGAAATGAGATTAATTGATTACAGAAAATTTGGAAAAGTTTGGTTTGTAGATAAATTTGAAGATGTCGTTGGACATTTGGGCCCTGAACCATTATCTAAAAAATTTAATGTAAAAATATTGAAAAAAATGATATCAACAAAGAAAGGAATGATGAAACCGTTATTATTAAATCAAAGATTTATAGCAGGTTTAGGCAATATATATGTAGATGAAAGTCTATTCAGAGCAGGAATCCATCCAACTGAAAAAGCAAATGTCGTAGATTCAAGGAGAATAGAAAAATTATACAACGGAATAGTAAATGTCCTTACGGAATCTCTTGAAGTTGGAGGCACTACATTCATATCATTTGTGGGAACGGATGGGAAGCATGGAGAATATCGAAAAAAATTAAAAGTTTTCAATAGAAAAGGTGAACCTTGTACTATTTGTGGAACTGAAATAAAGAAAATATTTGTTTGTCAACGGGGCACTCATTTTTGCCCTTCCTGTCAAAAAAATTAATGAATATGAATAAATACTCGTGTATTAAGACTTAATTGATCAATATGAATGATGAAGAAAAACCCAAGAAGAAAATTTTAGTTCTTGGCAACTATGGCGTTGGTAAAACTTCATTAATCAAACAATGTATCAACGAAGACTTTGATGATCAATATCTAACTACTCTTGGAACCAATATAGCATTGAAAGATATTTCTATAAGATTTGGTGGAGAAAAGGCAGACGTAGATGTTGAATTAGAACTTTGGGACATAGCTGGAAATAAGACTATAGCAGATGTTAAAAGAGAATTTTACAAAGATGCTAATGGGGCAATTATAGTTGCAGATTTAAGTAAAGAAAAAAGTGTAGATGAATGTGAAAATTGGATTAAAGCTACTTACCAGATAATTGATAAAATACCATTCATATTTGTTGGAAATAAATATGATTTAATATCTAAAGAAGATATAGATATGGAAAAAATACAAGCATTGGCCAGCAAATATAATACTCATTTCATATTAACATCGGCTAAATTTGGAGATAACTCTAACGAAGCATTTCATGAAATCGCTGAAAGAGTCTCTTAAGGTGAAAAGTACGGTTAGAGTTTTTATGGCAGGCCTCTATGCCTGTAGTCCTTGCAATTACAAAATTCGGTAGAGGAATTAACTGAACTGTGGAGATCTTTTTTTGAAGACTCCCGATTCCATCCCCCTAGGGATGACAGTGGAGAAGAATATCTCACTGTAAATTTTGGAGATCATATAGAAAAATTAGCGAGTGAATACCCGGAAAAGAAAAAACCGTTAATGGTTACTTGGGATTCTCTCTCTGATTTTAGTCCGATACTATCTACAAACCTTAAATGGAATATGAAAAAATGTTTAACTGCAGCTAAAAAGGCAGTAAAAGGATTCATTACTCCAGACCATAAAGAACGTGTTCAAGAAGAACATGGAATAGAAATTGAATTGGATGTTGCACCAGTAGGGGTTCCGGATGAATTATACAAAAAAGAGATTAGAGAATTACGAAAAGAACATCTATATAGATTAGTAAAAATAAGAGGAATAATACGAAAATCATTAGCAGTTAGGCCTAGAATGGAAATAGCGTATTTTGAATGTAATGAAGGTGCACATGCAAAGAGATTGAAACAGGATTTCTTTAGACTCAAAGACCCAGATAAAAGATGTGGAGCTGAAGGTGGTATGTGTAAAAGTACAGATTATACTTTGAGAGAAGAGAAATCTGTTTTTGTAGATTCACAGAAAATGGAAATTCAAGAAATTCCTGAAGGACTACCTCGTGGCTCGCAACCGGAAAGATTGACCATCTATGCAGAAGGATCTCTAGCTGCAAATGTTCAACCTGGAGACAGGGCTTCATTCATAGGAATGATTATGCCTAAGAAAATGTACCATAGAGGAACTCAAAAAAAGAGTGAATTCGAAATATATCTATATGTTGCAGGAATTGAAGAAACAGATTCTGAACAAGAAGAAATTGAACTTAGCGATGAAGAGATGATTGAACTAAGAGAATATTCAGAGAGAGAAAATATTGATAAATTAATTGCAAGATCTATAGCCCCATCTGTATTCGGTTTAGATGCACAAAAAGAAGGTATAGCCCTACTAATGTTTGGAGGCGTTCCGAAAGAAATGGGAGATGGGACTAGAATTAGAGGGGATTTGAACATGCTAATGATGGGAGATCCTGGAATTGCAAAATCACAATTATTAAGATCGGTAGTAGAACTATCGCCACGTGGTGTAATGGCAACTGGAAAATCGACTTCGGCAGCTGGATTAACTGCAACAGTTGTACGAGACGATTTTGGAGATGGGCGATGGACTTTGGAAGCTGGTGCTCTTGTTTTAGCATCGGGTGGAGTTGCTTGTGTTGATGAGATTGACAAGATGGATACCGATGATAGATCTGCAATGCATGAAGCTCTTGAACAACAGACTGTAACGATTACGAAAGCTGGAATAAATTCTACTCTGCAGGCTCGATGTGCTGTTTTAGCTGCGGCCAATCCAAGACTTGGTAGAATAGACACCAATGTATCAATAGCTAGTCAGATAGATATGCCAGTTACATTGCTTAGTAGATTTGATATTTTTTTCATAATGAGAGATATATTAGATAATAAAAAAGATGAGAAATTAGCAAGTAGAATATTAGAGAGTCATAGAAGAGGAGAAGCTCAGTCTGAAGAAGATGATGATAATAGAATCCCTAGAGATACTTTGAAAAAATATATCAAATATGCAAAGAAATTGAGACCTGTTTTAACGGATGAAGCTATGGAAATTATAAAAGATTTCTACACAGGACTAAGAAGATCATACGGAAAAGAGCAAGAAGACAAAGGTATGGATAGTGCCCTTCCTGTAACACCACGACAATTAGAATCACTAATTAGAATGTCTGAAGCGTATGCCAAAATGGAATGGTCTGCAACCGTTGAAGCACAACACGCTGAAAAAGCTGTAGACATAATGGACCAATTTATTGATGTAACGCTTCAAGGAGATATGGGTGGGCAAACACTCGGTATAAATAAAAATGAAAGAATTCAAAAACGTAGAATGTCAGACAATCCCCACGCAGAAATAATAAGGATTGTAAGAGAATCGGAACCTGGTGGAATAAAAGAAGAACAACTAATAGAACAATTGATTAGAGATGGTAATTTTACAAGACAGAAAGCTGAAGGAATAATCAAACAGATGCATGATGATGGGTTATTGATATTAGGTAATGATTACAAATTAATAACAGGTAGACAGGATTGATAGATGATCAATAGAGGTTGATTACTTGCAAAACAGTCCAGATGTAATTGGTTTGTCTAAATTAATCCAAGGTGTTCCAGATTTTGTAGAAGCAAAACCTGAATTGGAACAATACACAACTCCCGTTGATATTGCAACATTTATGTTATTGAATGCCTTTGCAGAAGGTGATCTTAAACGAGAAGTAGTAGATTTTGGATGTGGAACCGGTAGACTCGGAATTGGTGCGGCATTCTTAGGTGCTGAAGTAATTGCAATAGATATTGATATTGAAGCGATTGAGGTTGGTAAAAAATATTCGGAAGAGAAAGAAATAGCGATAAAATGGATGGAGATGCCGATACAAAATTGGAGTCAAAAAATAGATACTATTATCATGAATCCACCGTTTGGTGCACAACGACCTGGGGCAGATAGAGAATTCATTAAGAAAGCATTAGAAATGGCTGAAAAGGTGTGGACGATACATCTCGCGGATTCGGGAAAATTTATCGATAAGTTTGTAGAAGACAATGGTGGCAAGATAATCTCCTCTTGGAAAATGGATATGGAGTTGAAAAGAACTATGAGGTACCATACTAAAGAATCGAAAAAAGTGAAAGCAATTCTTTATCATCTGGCCTCTTTAATCTAAATTATGAATAAATTAGTGATACCAGGAGATAAACTTGCTAGTGCGATAGAATATCTACCTGGAAATGGTGTTTATGAAGAAGATGGAGATATTTTTGCAAGTATATCTGGCAATCTAAATGAGAATACAGATGAGATGACAATATCAGTAGAACCTTGTATTGGTACCCCTACAGAATTAAGTTTAGGACAAGTTATAATAGGTAAAGTAAAAAAAATAACTGAAGCTGTTGCAGTAATGGAAATTGTGATGGTTAGAGATGAAAAACGCTTTTTCGATGCAAATGGTAGAGATGGAAGTGTACATGTTTCAAACGTATCTGATGAATTTGTAAAGGATATGCGAGACAAAATGTCTCTTGGAGATATAGTTCAGGCCAAAATATTAGGCATGGAAGGACGAATCGATTTAGGAACGGATGGTCCTGAATATGGTATTGTATTTTCTAGATGTAAAAAAAGTAACCTCCCTCTAAAAAAAGAAGGGAATATGCTCAAATGTGAGCAAAGTGAAAGAACATATCGTGGTAAAATTTCTAATGAATATGGATCAATACAATTCTAAATTTGTAAATAAAACTCTGATATTAGTTCTAACGATATCTCTTCTAGGGTTTTCCTCAGGAGATTATAATGAAGATTGTGATTGCGATATCATAGTAACTGCTAATGGAGAGGGCCGTGTTCTTACCGTAGATTCTGGTGAGGCTGTGCAATTACATGGTGAAACGAATAATTTAGAAAATATCACAGGATATCGATGGAGTTTCGATAGAAATATAGTGAATGAAACTGAAACTGACTTGAATAGCACTGACATCAACATTACGATGTATGCTGTAGGGTCCTATAACATAACATTTACAATTTCTTATGATGAAGAGACTGAAAATGGAACTGTTGAACAGACTGTTGGAATGACGATTAGTATCTTTGTAGATGAAGCAGAAGAATATGATTTAGATGAAGAGAAAGGGTTGTTTTCAATTGCTGCTTTACTTCAATTAGCAGCTTGTTGTCTATTAATTTATCTTGTTAGAGAAGGAAGAAAATAATTATTCCGGTTTTTTTGGTGGACCTCTACCTGCTTTTTTCTTATCGGCAATTGTTAGTTTGTGATTTACAGGGAATAATAATTCTCCAATACTTGGAGTGCCCTTCTGATGTCCACGTGTAACTAATCGAAGAACAATGTAACTTAAGCAGATAGCTACTGCCAAGCCGAAAAGAGGAAGATACTGAATCAAAATTCAGAAGGCTCCCTATATTCTCCAAAAACTTCACGTAGGGCATCGCAGATTTCACCCAATGTCGCTTTGGCCTTGACTGCGTTTATGAAATGAGGCATTAGATTGTCATCCCCTTTAGCAGCTTTGATAACTGCATCTAGAGCGTCTCGATGAACCTTGGCATCTCTTGTCTCTCTTAGATTCTTTAATCTATCACATTGCCGAGAAAACCCGTCTGGGTCCATTTCCAAAATAGGTATCTCGATTGGCTCATCGGAAGTGTGATTATTGACTCCTACAACTATACGATCTTTATTGTCTATCTCTTTCTGATATCTATATGCAGCAGAGGCGATTTCTCTTTGAAGGAAACCATTCTCTATGGCAGGTATGACACCCCCCATTGAATCAATCTTTTCGAAATATTCACGAGCTTGACGTTCCATATCATCAGTCAGCCATTCAACAAAGTAACTACCGCCTAGTGGATCTGCTACATTAGTTACGCCACTTTCATGGGCAATAATCTGTTGTGTTCTGAGGGCGATTTGAGCTGCTTTTTCAGAGGGTAAAGCTAGAGCTTCATCCATACCATCAGTGTGTAAACTCTGAGTTCCACCTAAAACACCTGCAAGAGCCTGTATCGCAACGCGAACAATGTTTATTTCTGGTTGTTGTGCAGTTAAACTACAGCCTGCAGTTTGGGTATGAAAACGTAATTTCCAGCTGCGCGGATTCTTAGCACCGTATTTCTCTTTTAGATCCCGAGCCCATATGCGACGAGCTGCTCTGTATTTTGCTATCTCCTCGAAGAAATCATTATGTGCATTGAAAAAGAAACTCAGTCTTGGAGCGAAATCATCGACATCTAAACCTCTCTCGATAGCCGCATCCAGATAAGCGAACCCATCTGCGAGTGTGAAAGCTAACTCCTGAACAGCAGTAGAGCCTGCTTCTCTGATATGATAACCTGAAATAGAGATGGTATTCCACTTAGGCATCTCTTTAGCTGCAAATTCCATCGTATCAACAACAATGCGCATACTGGGATTTGGAGGGAAAATGTATTCCTTTTGAGCGATATATTCCTTCAGAATGTCATTCTGTATTGTTCCGCCCAATTGTGAACGATCTATGCCTTGTTCTTCTGCATTGGCAATATACATCGCCCAGATAATTGCTGCTGGAGAATTGATAGTCATTGAAGTAGTTACTTTATCCAATGGGATACCATCGAATAGGAGTTTCATATCTTCTAAACAAGCAACACCAACACCGCATTCACCGAATTCACCTACAACTGTTGGAGAATCGCTGTCATAACCATATAAAGTAGGTAAATCAAAAGCCGTACTGAGTCCGGTTTGACCCTGTTCTAAAAGATATTTGAAACGACGATTAGTCTCTTCTACCGTACCGAAACCTGCGAACATACGCATTGTCCACAACCTACCCCTGTACATTGTTGGATGAATTCCACGCGTGTATGGATACTCGCCTGGAAATCCGATATCTCTATCGACATCTATGTGTGCCGTATCTAAAGGTGTGTACAATCTATCTATTTTTTGACTAGAAGTAGTAATGAAATCTGTCATTCGCTCTGGCAGAGATTCTAAAGAAGGGTTGAGTATTTCTTCTTCCCATCTCTTAAATGATTTTTCAATATCAGAAAAATCTTCTTTCTCGCCTTTATCGTTGCTGACTGAGGGGCCTTCGGGTGGCATGAATTCCGAAAATCGAGCCTTAATTAAGCTTGATTGGCGCCAAAAAATGAGAAGCAACCTTAATTATGAGGCGAGAAATGAAAAATCGGTCAGGAGATGGAGAGCGGCTTACGGTCCAATGGACTGAGGAAAGTCCCCTCTCCTAGAGCGAAGCAGCCGAAAGGGGCCTGAGAGGGTCGGCAATGGAACAGAAACGCCACAGCCATTGACTAATGGAGTGATCGCATTGTGCGTGACGTCGTCGATGGATTTGATGAAACGCCCATCCCTGCTGGAGCAATTCCAAGAAACCGCTACGACCTGCTCGGGAGCGGATGGTAGGAAGCTTAGTTGAATGCCGCTAACCGGAATTTCCGGGTAACAGAAAGGGGCTTACTCCCATCACCTGGCCAGCTACCCTAACATGGATTACGACAATTTAGCCGGAATCGCTGCTATTTGCATTATGGGGGCAATATCTCCTGGACCTAGTTTAGCGGTTGTTGTTAGAAATACAGTTAATGGGGGACGACGAGAAGGAGTATTGACCAGTATAGGTCATGGAATAGGATTTGGAATATACGCATTGATAGCAGTAGTTGGGTTATCGACATTATTAACGAATGAAAAGGCATTTGAGATTTTACAATGGAGTGGTGCAGGACTACTAATCTGGCTTGGAATCGTAATGATAAGGTCTGAAAAAAAGGATGAAGAGGAATATAAAAATAGTGGAAGAAGAGGTTTTGTTGAAGGTTTTATGATAGCGTTTTTGAATCCGAAAATATTGGTATTTTTGACTGCTGTTTTTAGTCAATTCTTATGGGTTGACATAACTCGAGAAGAACAGATAATTGTAGGAGTAATGGGCGGTGTTATTGATGGAGTCTGGTATGTACTTGTAGCTATAGCACTAGCAGGAACGCCGATGATAAATGGTTTGAAAAGAAATGCGATTATCGTTGACCGTGTTATAGGAACTATATTATTATTCGTAGCAATATCGATGATTTTGAAAGCTATTTAGAGTGTAATTGGACCGCCTAAAGGAAGTAGTTGAAGGGGCACTGTTTCACCTCTTAATGAAGGCCCTTCCGCCGTAGTAGCGAAGATTCCTATATCGCCTGCATCATTGTGTGAAAGACCGAACCATGGACGACCAGTTTCATCGATAACTATATCTATGAAATCTCCAAAACCGCCGCAACGATCATATCCGCAATCATCTTTTTGACTGTCTAAAGGATCATCAATGGCATTAACAGCCGTTGAAGTGATTAAAGGATATTGACTGAAAGAATCGGTCATGACCGTCAGATAACCATTCCATGTTGAATTACCATCAGCATCATTGGTTGTTCCGATATAGCCTAGTGCAACTTTACCTGCGGAACCGGCTGCAATTGCAACGAAACCAGTGCCATCTACACCGGGAGGTGCGACCATAATTGGATCGCTCCAAGACCCTCCTTGATCAAGGGAATAACTGTAGTAAAGTAAATTATCGATACCTATCCAAGATGCATGTACATTATCTTCATCATCTGTAGCAACGGCTACCTCTTCAAAATTCCAAGTATCGGCCGTACCGGTTGATTCTGTTGGTAATACGTGTTCAGTCCAAGTGAACCCTCCATTAGTACTACGGTAAACAGAATAACCACTTCCATCACAACCAGGATTGCCACGATAAAAATTACCGTTATTCGAACCGATGATATGGCCAGTTAATCCACCGCTATCACAACCGGAAGGGGCACCTTCATTCTCTGGAGACCATGTGAGGCCGCCATCGAAAGATGTACTGCATAATGGAGCAGGATAGTTTCCATTTACACAGAAAACATATGTAGTATCATAACAGTTCAGAACCTGTTGACAAGGATAAGGGGACGAAGCTATTGTTTGGTGATCCTGAAGAGTGTACGGCCAAGTAATTGCTGTAGGTCCCCTCCATGAAGCTCCTTCGTTTTCTGAGAATTCAACGGTCATACCTGAAAGAACATGCATATCGAATTTCATGAGTGCATCAGTCCATAAATCGACATAGAGATATGGGTCGTTACTGTTAGGAACCCAAGGAGGACCAACATCTGTACAAGAGTACTCGGAAGCGTTAGTCATTGTCAACATATTTGTACATTTTATAATTGCAGTAGCACCGCCTGAGCCGGTTCCCCAACTAGTCATGTAAAGATTTCCTTCCTTAGTGACTCCGATAGTCGGTTCGAATGTGGTTGTGCCTATTCCGTAATATGTTCCTTCCGTAAAAATAGGAGTATTATTGCCAATCAAAAATGAACTGATATCGATTCCATTATAAGTATCATTAACAGGTGTAGCATTTGCGAAATGGTAGAAAGTAGTAGACGGTATCTGAATGTATTCTAATTCACCTGTCTCTGGATTAAGAACCCAACCATAATCTCCTGTTGGTGGTTCAGGCTCTAGGATATTTATTATTTCAGAAGGCCAGAATTTCAGACCGACGAAACAGACACTAATAATGACTAGAGCTGAAATTACATATGCAACACGCTTCGGAGATTTTCGAAATATAAAAGAGGAATCTGGGTCTGGAATTAGAGAAGAAGGGAGACGCATGAATCGTGGCAACCTGATGGGATATAAAAAAGCTATAATTCTATTAACTGGCTATTTTGTCAACGGTTATGGAACGGCTAGTTGAATGTGTACCGAATTTCTCCGAAGGGCAGAATGAAGCTGTCATCAAAGAGATAACTGATGCTATTCAGAGAGTAGAGGGTGTGAAATTACTCGATGCCGATATGGGTGGTGACACCAACCGTACAGTCGTTACAATTATCGGTTCGCCGAAAGCGATTGCAGAAGGTGCTTTTCAGGGAATAAAAAAAGCGTCTGAAGTAATCGATATGCGAAAACATACCGGTGCACATCCGCGTATGGGTGCTACAGATGTCTGTCCTTTCGTACCTGTTTCTGGAGTTGATATGGATGAATGTGTTGAAATCTCGAAGCAGGTTGCTGAACGAGTCGGTTCTGAACTCGGTATTTCAGTATTCCTCTACGAAAACTCTGCAACGAAGAAAGAAAGACGTAATCTAGCAACTATTCGGTCCGGAGAATATGAGGGGATGGCGGAGAAGTTAACTTCCGATGAGTGGAGACCAGATTATGGACCACAAGAACTGAACGAAAGTGCCGGTGTAACTGCTATTGGAGCACGAGAGTTTCTAATTGCTTACAACATAAATCTAAACACGACTGATCGTACTTACGCCAATGAAGTTGCTTACGAAATACGTGAGCGAGGAAGATGGAAACGTGAAGGAAATATTGAGCCATTTTACTACAAAGGCGATATTGTTAATTTCGAAGAGGGGAAATTTCCAGATGGAAACAGTGATTTTGTCGCATCTAGTTTTGAAGAACTTGAAGAGTATTACAAAAAAAATAGTGGAAGAGACTTACGTGCCCGTTACAAGTCCTTAGGAATGGATCCTGATAACCTAATCGGGAAACCAGTCTACAAAGATGGAAGATTTACGCATGTAAAAGGGATTGGCTGGGTAATACCAGAATACAACCGTGCACAAATTAGTATGAATTTAACCAATTTCAATATCGCTGCAATACATGATGTTTATGATGCAGCTGTTGAAGAATGTACCAAGCGTGGAATCGCTGTAACCGGTTCTGAGATAGTCGGATTAGTACCGTATGAAGCACTCAGAAGAGCGGCTGAACATTATCTGAAAAAGATGGGTAAATCACCTGGAATGCCCGTTCCAGATCTAGTTGAAACGGCAATTCAATCACTAGGATTACGTGACGTTGGTGATTTTAACCCCGAAGACAAGGTGTTAGGTATGCCGAAACAGGAAGGAGAGCTAGTCAATCGTGTGACATATGATTTTGTCGACGAAGTTTCTAGAGATACTGCTGCTCCCGGTGGTGGATCGGTAGCTGCCCTAGCAGGCGCTCTTGGTGTCTCGTTAGGAACAATGGTAGCGAATCTTTCAGCTAGTAAAGCCGGATTTGAAGGACATCATGAAGAGTTAAGTAGAATTGCAACCGATGGGCAGAAAATCAAAGACATGTTAGTCAAAGGTGTTGATGAAGATACATCGGCTTTCGATAAAGTAATCGATGCGATGCGTATGCCGAAAGATAGTGATACTGACAAAGAGACGCGAAGTAAAGCGATGCAAGAAGGTTACAAAATAGCGACCAATGTTCCATTAGATACAGTTAGAAGTTGCCGTGATGCGTTGAAACTCTGTACAGACATATCAAAAATCATGGCAGATGAGATGGCTAGTGATGTTGGCTCAGGTGCTTTGATGGCTTATGCTGGAGCGAAAGCGGCTGCTTACAACGTTAGAATAAATTTGAAAAGTATTGAAGATAAGCAATATTGTGAAGATACGAACAGTAAACTGACTGAATTGTTAACTGAATGTGAAAATCTGAATAATACAGTTTCAGAGAAAGTATCTGAAACGCTTTAATCGAAATCTAAAGTAGAATACTCATCTAAAGATTCAGGATTTGAAAGTGCATCTCTATTTTTGACTGGTCGGTCTGTTATCATAGAGAGAACTGCTTTTTCAACCTTTTTTCCACTAATAGTATAAGGAATATCTGAAACGGAGAAAATATGTTTAGGAACATGTCTAGGAGTTGTTGTTGTTCGAATTGTACTGCGTATAAGATCTTCTAAATCAGTAGTAAGTTCAATATCTTTAGCTAATTTTAGACATAGTACGACCTCTACATCGGCACTAATCGGCCGACCCACTGCAATTGCATCGACAACCTCCGGTAGATTCTCGACTGCACGATAGATTTCAGCAGTACCGATTCTTACACCTCCTGGATTTAAGGTTGTATCACTACGTCCGTGGATAATAGCACCTCCACTTTCAGTCATCTCAACAAAATCACCATGCGTCCAGACGCCGGGAAAATCCTCGAAGTAGGCTCTACGGTATTTTGAACCGTCAGAATCATTCCAGAAACCGACAGGCATAGATGGGAATGGTTTAGCACATATCAATTCTCCACTTTCACCGATAATTGAATTGCCTTCACTATCCCAAGACTGTACATCCATACCTAATTGCGCACATTGCAATTCACCTCTTCTGACTGGGAGAAGTGGAGAACCTCCTAGAAAACAACCGATAATGTCAGTCCCTCCTGAAATTGAAGCGATCTGAAAATCGTCGTTAATATTGGAATAAATCCAATCGAATTGTTCGGGAACTAATGGTGAGCCGGTAGAGAGTAATGCTCTCAATGATGAGAGATCGGCGATCTCTCTTGGGATAATGCTCTCTTTAGCACTAGTAGCAAGAAATTTAGGACTAGTTCCAAAATGTGTAACTCCAACTTTTGCAGTTATATTCCATAAAGAGCCTAAATCAGGGTAAGCTGGACTGCCATCATAAATTACAACTTTAGCACCGGATGCGAGACCTGAAACGAGCCAGTTCCACATCATCCACCCACAGGTTGTGTACCAAAATAGCGTATCTCGATCACGCTGAACGTCACACTGAAGTTGATGCTCTTTCAGATGTTGAATTAAAGTTCCACCAACACCATGTATAATCGATTTAGGAGGTCCAGTAGTTCCAGAAGAATACATAATATACAATGGATGATCAAATGGAACTTGGAAATAATCAGGAACCACTGAATCATTATCAATTAGATTGTCATATTCAATTACGGAACTATGATTCAAAGAACTGTCTGTTTCGGCGAAATTTATTCTGATAACATGTTCTACAGATATATTAGATAAAACTGCATTAACTTTCTCATCTAAACTGAAAACTTTACCGTTATAATGATAACCGTCTGCAATAATCAAAATCGAAGGTTTAACTTGACCAAATCTATCGACTACACCCTCTGAGCCGAAGTCGGGCGAACAAGAGGTCCAAACAGCTCCGCTTGCAGATACTGCAAGCATCATGATAACAGTCTCAATACAGTTAGGAACGAAAGCTGCAATCCTGCTATCTTTACCTATGCCTAAATCTTTCAAACCGGATTGAGCGCGTGCTACAAATTGACGTAATTCATCCCTAGTAAGTGTAGTCTCTTCACCTGATTCTTTGATACCTACGAGAACTACAGAATCACCATCACCTTGTAGCAGATTCTCAGCATAATTCAATTCGGAACCTTCGAACCAACGGGCTCCGGGCATATTGTTGTTAGAAAGAACTGAATCGTAATTCTTTGAGTATTTTATTCCTGAGAAATCCCAGAAATGTGCCCAAAACTCTTCCATATTAGAGATAGACCAATTGTGAATCTCTTCGTAATCTACGAGAGGGGATGGTAAATGATTAACAAACGCCTGAAGCAGGCTCGCTTGCTGCCTTTTCTTTGATGGATTCCACAAAATATCGTTCATGCTCAATGGAATATAGATGAAAGCAGGTGTTAAATGTTTTGATTAGAGAAGACCGGCTTTCTGTATAACCATAAGTTCGTTTGTAGTCAGTTTATCTCCACCTAAGAACTTCTGATACAACTCTTCTGCACTGGCCATAGTTTTAGTTGTTTCTCCAGGGCTAGAAGTTGCTTTACGTCTGTCACCGATGATACGATCGATGGCCTGAATCTCTTTGAGTAATTCAATATAGGCTCCGTGTATTTCGTCTGCTTCTGTTTTCGATTTGATAAACGCTCGTTGATAAGAATCAGCCTTTTTTCTCGTTGACCTGCTCTTCTTCAAATCACGATACATCTGATCATGTTCTCTTTGAGCTTCTTGTCTAGTTTGATTCATCTCTTTGAGAATTATTTTTCTAGATTTTTCAGAATCTTTGTAATTAGATCTAGCTTCAGCCACATCCGAATCACTATCAAGCATCTCGTTGTATTCTCTTATCTGTTGTTGGAGCAAACCTATTTTTTCTACTAAACCCCGTTCCTTAGAAGTGGTTAAAGGTGTAGTCATCTGCTTGATTTCTAATTCCTTTAATTCCTTTCTTATTTTGAAAATAGGAGGTAACCTTGAATTGGCGAATTTTGATTTTTTCAAATCTAAAAAGTCTTGTCTTAGTTTTTCGGCTTTGTTAGTTGCCTCTTTACGACCAGACTTTAATTCTGCAACTTTTTCATTCAATGTATTACGAGTTTCTCGATGTGTCTCTACCGCTTCCATCAATTCTTTGACTTTCTCATTGAAACTATTACGTGAAATAATATTCTCTTGTGATTTTAAATTTAATTCGTCTCTTTGAGCTCGGAATTCCTCTGAACTTTCATACAACTCTTTACGAACAGATAAAATATCATCTAAAGATGTTTCAGAATATTTTAATTCGAAATTGACTTCTTCTTCAACTTCTTCTGAATCTTCAGAATCGACTTCTTTAGTTTTCTTTGAATCTTTAGATTCGTCGGGTGAAACAGGTTCTTGATCAGAACTAGAATTTTCAGTTGCTTCTTCCTGAATTTCTATAGATTTTTCCAGAGTGTCCTCTGACGAAGGCGTTTCGCCTTCAGGTGCGGAGGCGTTTTGTTCGGGTTCGCCCTCCATGAGTTATCACCCATCAGACAGCCTGAGCTGCCTTCTGATTTTGTTCTGCTCAACCGAAAAGGGCTCCGAGGCCGGCCGCTGCATCTTCTTCGCTGACTTCCTCTTCTTCCTCTTCTTTTTCTTCCTTTGCTTCTGCTGCTTCAGATGCGTCTGACGCTGCTGGTGCTGCTTGAGCAGCTGCTGCTGGTGCAACGGCTGCAGATGACATTGCATCTTCGATGTCAACGCCTTCGAGTGAAGCTACTAGAGCCTCTACTCTTGCTTTATCGGCCGATACACCGGCTGATTTCAGCACCTTTGTGATAGACTTTGCGTCTAAATCTGCACCCGATGAGTGCAGAAGCATTGCTGCATACACGTATTCCATATTTTTTTCCTCCTTATCCAAATAGTGCCCCTAAACCTGCGGCTGCGTCTTCTTCACTAACTTCCTCTTCTTCCTCTTCATCTTCGGAATCATCTTCCTTAGATTCTGTGGCTTCTTCTGGCGCAGCTGCTGGTGCAGATTGCGCAGAACCCAACCTATCTCTCAACTCGTCATCTAAACCATCGCCCGCTTGAGAAGCTAGGCCTAACATTGAACCATAGGCCTCTGCTAGCAATTGTTTGACGGTTGCCGAGTTTGTGATTTTGGCTGATAAGGCTAGTGACAACGAATTTCGCTGTGCCGTAGCTAGGAGTGTATTGATAGTAGATGTAGTTGGATATGCTACATTTACTGCTAAATTGAACGCGCCAGATGTTGCTGACTGAATTTGAGAAGTGAATAAATCTAAATCTAAATCTAAGACATCAGAAAGGTAGAAAGTTTCGCCATCAAAGGCAGCTAAAAGATCCATGCCCATCTCAATTGGATATATCTCTAATTTAGTAAGTGCTGCAGCGACATCTGCACTAATCTCTTCACCTTTGTTAACTGCAGTATGTTTCTTTCTGATTACAACTTCACCTTTCTCTATTGCTGCTGGGAAACCTGCTGATTGAAAATCACCGACTATAGGTCCTGCTGGGAAACCGGTTGAACCTTTTTCGATTACAATATCTTCATCTGCAGTCTCGCCTCCTTTTGCAGGTCCTTTAGATTTTGATTTTGAAAGAGTTTGATAAATATTGAAAGGATTTTGCTCTGTTTTTAAAACTGCAATTTGTTTATGTGCCATTAAATCGTTCATTGATTCCAGACCTGGCCGATTACTTGAAATAGAAACTACAGCCCTCTTCAATAAAGTGTTACGACTAGATTTTAGATGTATACCAGATTCTCGAAGAGAACTACGCATCTCTAACATCTGTTTAGCAGGGATGCCACCAATATCAACCAAGCCTACAACTGGTGAAGAGAACGCCTCTTTGAGTTCTTTCATCTCATCCTTCTTCCAAGGTGCGACAACAGCTTTCATACTACTCTCACCGCCTTGCCCATAGTTGTTTTGACCCAAACTGAAGCCAAATTCTGATCGCCTCTATCTAAATGTGAAATAACACGTTTGACAACCATTTCTAAATTTTCTGCTAGATTGTCATTTGACATTGCATTAGTACCTATAGGAACATGAAATGTACTTTTGTCCTTACTTCTTAATGGAACGATGTTTTGAAGTCCTGTAACTAATCGGTTTAAATCTGCAGAAGGTGGTACCGGTCTTGGCATTTTACCACGTGGACCTAAAACAACACCTAGAGATTTACCGATATCTGCCATCATTGTAGTTTCAGCTAAGAAATAATCGAATTCAGAACTAAATTTTCTAGCTTTACGCTTATCATCTGCTAAATCATCTAAATCTTCAGAAGATATTACACGATTAGCGCCTGAACTATTGGCTGCTGAAGCGAATTCGGGACCCCGAGCAAAAACACCGATTTTCATATCCTTACCGCGTCCATTTGGTAAAGAAATTTCGTCATTTATTCTCTTATTTGGATCATTTAAATCTACACCTTTTAGATTGAAGGCCACATCTACTGATTCGACAAAATTTCGTTTTTTCTCTCCTGCGAGAGTATCTGTAATAGCCTGTATGAATTTCTCTTCAGTCATTGTTGCATCCGTAGTAAACGGAGCTGCGCTCCTCCTACGGTACTTCTTCCATACTTAGATGTATTTAAGGACTTTGCAGAAATAATAGCGAGAAAAATTAACCGCTATTTTATTATACAGGGATTGTGGACGTGGATTCTCATGTCTAAAAAAGATTATTATGAAATATTAGGTATTGAAAAAACTGCCGATAAGAAAGATGTCAAAAAAGCATATCGAAAATTAGCAAGAAAACATCACCCTGATGCGAATAGAGAGAATAAGAAAGAGGCGGAAGAACGGTTCAAAGAGATATCTGAAGCTTATGAGATACTTGCAGATGAAGAAAAAAGAAAAAGATATGATCAATTTGGACATGAAGGGGTTAATTTTGGATCGGGCGGATTCTCTTGGGATCAATTTACGAAAGCAGGAGATGTTTCAGATATTTTTGAGCAGATGTTTCAAGGTGGGGGTTTAGGAGATGTATTCTCTCAATTCTTTGGAGGAGGCAGAAGAAGACAGCAAAATAATCGTGGAAATGATTTACGATATGACATGAGTATAAGTTTGGAAGAAGCCTATCAAGGATTGGAAAAGGAAATAACAGTACCTAGGAAGGATAATTGTTCAGATTGTGATGGATCTGGTGCAAGTGAAGGAGGTACTCTGGAACATTGTTCACAATGTGAAGGACAAGGAATGGTAAGAGAAGTGCATAGACGAGGGTTTATGCAAAGTATAACCACGAATGTATGCAATAGATGTGGAGGTACTGGAAAAGTTATTGATAAACCGTGCAGTAAATGTAATGGGAATGGAGTAAAAGATAATAGAAGAAAAATAAATGTAGACATACCTGCAGGAGTGGAAGACGGACAACACTTGAGACTTAGGAGTCAGGGTGATTCAGGATCTAGAGGTGGACCAAAAGGAGATCTTTTCGTTGTAATAAATGTAAATGAAGATAAACGATTTGAAAGACAGGGATCTGAAATAGGTTATAGATTGAAAATTAGTCCGGTAGATGCAGTATTAGGTAAGGCTATCAATGTTCCGACAATATCAGGAGAAGTTAAGCTGAACATACCTCCTGGAACTCAGCCTAATACCATTTTAAGAATGAAAGGAAGAGGAATGCCTGTTATTGGAAGAAATGATACATTTGGAGACCAACACGTTGAAATTGAAATTGATATTTCTAAAGCGAGTGGAAAAAAGAAGCAGGTATGGGAAGAATTGAGAAAGATAGAAGAGCAGGAATCTGAATCGTTTATCAGTAAAGCAAAAAGGAAGTTGAGAGGGGAATAGAAACGGAAATGGTGGACCCGTCGGGATTTGAACCCGAGGCCTCCTGCTTGCAAAGCAGGCGATCTTCCAGGCTGATCTACGGGCCCTCTTAGATAGTTTAAGAAGAGGGGGGCAAAAAAGACTGACTACTATTCTAGACTATGATTTCCAGAGATATCTAAACAGCATTGACAGAAGGCGACTGAATGATTTGGACTTATCTCTTTGAATGTCGGAGGTTCTGATTTACAATGTGTACAATGTGCTGTATTTGAACGGGTTCTAAAAGTACAACCAGATGGTGGATCGATAGGAGAAGGGACATCTCCTTCAAGGACGATTCTGTTTGTTTTTTTATTTGGATCGAAACTAGGTATAGCAGAGACTAAGGCCTGTGTGTACGGATGTTTTGGATTAGAAAAAATATCAGCAGAATCTGCCTCTTCGACAAGTTTTCCTAAATACATTACAGCAACTCGATCACACATGTATCGAATTACAGAAAGATCGTGAGAAATGAAAATATAAGTGAGGTTCAAACGCTCTTGTAAATCATTTAAGAGATTCAAAATTTGAGCTTGTACAGAAACATCCAGTGCAGATGTTGGTTCATCGAGAAAGAGAATTTTGGGCTCTAAAGAAAGAGCGCGAGCTATCACTATACGTTGCCGTTGTCCTCCAGAAAATTGATGTGGAAAGCGATAAAGATGTTCAGGTTTTAGACCTACCATTTCTAACAGTTCCAATGCTCTTTGTCGAAGGCCTTGTTTTTTTCCATGGATAATGAGTGGTTCTGTAATAATATCTTTGATTAACATTCGAGGATTTAATGCCCCCATTGGATCTTGAAAAACTACCCCTAATTGCCTTCTATACTTACGTAACTCTGGAGCAGATAAATCCTCTAAACGATTAGAGTTTAATCCTTCAGATATCTCTTTACCTAATTCTACTGTTCCTGAAGTTGGCGGAACTAGCCCGAGTAACGTGCGCATTAAGGTTGTTTTTCCACAGCCACTTTCACCAACTATTCCAAACGTTTTTCCCTCTGGAATAACAACATCAATTCCATCCACTGCTTTAACTAGAGCTTCAGTTTTTCCAACAAAATTTTTGATTGGGAAGTGTTTGGAAAGAGAAGTTGTGCTGATTATGCTCAATCCTCACCTCCTTTTGTAACGTCTGGAACTTTCAATCGACCTTTATTTTCAGAAGGAAGAGCAGCAATCAAACCTTGCGTATAGGGGTCTTTTGGTTTTGTAAGGATATCAGATACATTTCCCTGCTCTACGATGTTACCATTGTACATTACTGCTACACGTTGACACATTTCTGAAATAACACCCAAATCATGTGTAATCAATAAAACAGACATGTCTAAATTCGTATTAATGTCTCTAATTAATTGTAGTATCTGGGCTTGAATTGTAACATCTAAAGCTGTCGTTGGTTCATCGGCAATCAATAGCTTTGGTTTACCAGCTAAAGCCATTGCAATCATGGCTCGTTGTTGCATTCCCCCACTCAATTCATGAGGATAGGAATGGATTACCTGTTCAGGATCTGGCATTTTTACCTGCCTCAATGATTCTATGGAAAGGTGAATTGTAGCTTCTTTCTCTAAAATATTATTACTACTCATGGCTGCTTTAATTTCAGCTTCTTGATGTAAAGCAATTACTTCGGCGATTTGTTCCCCGACGCGCATGACAGGATTTAATGCTGAAAGTGGATCCTGAAAAATCATTGCAATCTCCCCACCTCGTATTTCTCGTAAACGTTTTTCAGGTGCATTGAGTAATTCTTCACCTTCCAAAAGAACGCTTCCTTCTTCTACTTTAGCTGTAGATGGTAAAAGATGTAGAATTGAATAACAAGTAACAGATTTACCACAACCTGTTTCACCAACTAAACCGAAAATTTCCCCTTTATCTACTTTGAATGAAACACCATTAAGAGCATTGACAACTCCATCATATGTGTAAAAACGCATGACTAAATCTTTGACTTCTAACATTAATCCCTCTTCCTCGGATCGAGTATATCTCTAAGGCCATCTCCAAAAAGGTAGAAGGCGAGCGCCCAGAATGAAATTGCCAAACCTGGGAAAAAGAAAGCCCACCAATAACCGTCAGTTAGATGTGATTGACCGAAACCCACGAGTAAACCCCATTCAGCTAAATCTGGTGTTCCTCCAAATCCTAAGAAACCTAGGCCGGCAAAAACGAGTACGACACTTCCAATATCTAGAGTTGCAGATATGATGACTGGAGTCATACAATTAGGGAGGACGTGTTTGAAGATTATACGAAAATCCGAAGCTCCAGCAGCTTTCGCAGCTTCAACATAAGGTAAATTTCGAACCGTGAGAGCTTGGCCTCTAACAATCCTAGTAAAACCGGGCCACCAAACGACAATTAATGCATACATCAAATGCTCTAATGAAGGAGTATTGAGTACAGCCACCACTGCCAATGCTAGAACTAGTCCTGGAATGGCCAAAAAGACGTCTGTAACTCTCATTATGACTTCATCGACACGGCCGCCGTAATAACCAGAAATTACTCCTAAAGTAACAGCAATTAAGGTTCCGAGTGAAACTACGATAAAGCCTACTTTAATGGCTATTTGAGTACCCCAAACAAGACCGTAATAGATATCGTATCCTGCGTTGGTTGAACCTAAAATATAACCATTTTCACCAGGAGCTTGTAAATCAAAATTATATTCGAAATGTTCTTCCATCCGATGTGGATCTCTTTGGCCCTCTTCTGGAGGGGCTAGGAATGGAGCGAAAATTGCAACTAAGAAAATTGTGAATATCATACACAAACCGATTAAGGCGAGAGGATTCTTTTTGAGTTGGTATGCAGCTCTCTTAAATTCATCCAACCTAGGATTTAATTCTGCTTTGAAATCATTCATTGAAAAGGACAAATCTAATTTTCTTAAATCGTTGAGATACAGAACTAATGCAGTGCCCAATAATAATAACCCGAGAGGATACATGAAAGATGAGCGGTCAACGCCGCGTACAAACCATTCTAAAACTAAAAAGAGAACACCCAAATAGAATGAAGCGTTCATAACGGCCGGTGGTTCAAAATCATCACTTGTAATGTATTTGAATAAGGCGTAAATCAATAATAAAGAAGCGACAATCAGAACGATTCCACCTATGGTCAAACCTAAATCGACACTGAGCCAAGTGAAGAACAGCATAGTAACAGACAATATGACAACAATCCATTCTATTGGGCCTGGATATCCAGATAATTCGATTCGTGGATCTAAATATGCATACAAGATATCCACTACTAAATTAGCGATAATGGTCAAAATACCTGAAAATAAAGTTAATCCTAGAATTGCAGCAGTATCTAAATTTCTCATCGCTGCAACTGCCCACTGACCTAATCCTGGCCATTGCCAAATTGTTTCTGTAAGAACAGAACCGTTAAGGAGTCCTGCAAACCCCATTCCCAGAATAGTTACAGTTGGAATAAGGGCATTTCTAGCAGCATGATCATATACGACTTTTCGATTTGAAAGGCCTTTTGCCTTAGCAGTTCTAACAAAATCTTGATCCAATACATCTAACATACTCCCTCTCATAAAACGCAAAAGACCTGCTAAAGATGCGAAAGTTAAAGTGAATGCAGGAAGAATGAGATGGCTTAAGGCGTCCCAGAAATGAACTGGTGAGAAATTCAATATAGAATCTAAAATGGCAGAACCTGTGTATTGCTCAATTGGACTTTCGATATCCCATAAATAATAATCTATTCTTTGACCTAAAGGTAACAAGTCCATCTTGTAAGCGACCCCATATTTCAAAAGTAAGGCTAGCCAAAAAAGTGGTACGGCAGAACCTATAAGTGAGAAAAAACGGAGAGCGTGATCTTGCCATTTATTGTGTTTTGTAGAAGCAAAAATTCCTAAAGGAATAGAGAAAATTACAGCTAGCATGAATGCTATCAGCGATAACTCTAACGTAGCCATGAATTTTATTTGAATGGCCTCTGAAACGGGCAGATTAGCCTGCTTTGAATATCCCAAATCACCATGTAACAACGAATTTAGATATGAAACATACCGTTCATGCATTGGTGCATCGAGATTATGTTTCTCACGGAGTGCGTCCAACTGTTCTGGTGTAGTTTTTTCTGTTGCATACAGGGCGACCGGATCGCCCATCATTTGCGATAAACTGAATGTGATTATCGTTACCCCAAGTAAAACTGGGATTGTCAACAACAATCTACGCAGGATATACTGCCAAAGCTTCACACAAACCCAACTACTGGGGGCTTAAATGTTAATCATTCCTTCCAAATGGAATAATAATAGAGACCATGCATTGGATTAGAGTACAGGCCCTTTACCCATTCTTGAACGAAACTTAGACCTGTCCACTGAGCGAGCCAAATATTTGCTGGGTCATCGTGTTCTAATTCTGCAACTTGTCTGTATAAATCCAATCTGACATTAGGATCAGTCTCGCTAGCAGCTTGATCGATAAGAGCATCTATTTCTGAATTATTATAATGTGTGTAATAATGCGGATAATGCCCTTCACTGTGTAAAAATGGATGAGCGTAGTTGTGAGGATCTGCATAATCGGGACCCCAACCAAGAACGAAGAATGGAATTGAACCTTCTATCAATTTATCTAAGAAATCCGGCCATTCCAAACCTTGAACAGTTATTTCGAAATTAGGAGATAAATCCTCTATAGCATCCTCTAATAATAACATTGAATTCTTTCGAACGTCATTTCCTAAATTGTAATAGACTGTTAATTCGAAACCTGAATCATACAGACCCGCTTCCTGGAAATAATATTCTGTTTGAGCTGTGTCGAAAGTAAATTGAGTGTTGGTGCCTTCATAATAGCCGACCATTCCTAAAGGAATAGGGCCTGTTGGTCTAAAGGCAGTATTATCAGTTACATCCTCTATGAAACTGTCATAATTGAAAGCGTGACAGAAGCCTTTGCGAATGTTGACATCTTCAAAGAAATCGGAGCGAGGTTCACCGCCGATAGTAGCTGCCGGATTACCGTCTTCCAATGCAATATCGAAATTGAAACTAGCAAAAGTCATACTAAATGAAGGCAGCCCTTCTCTAGTTACTATTCCGGGCTGACCATCAACTTTACTTCTGTGAGCCGGTTCTACATAAACAGCATCAGCATCACCAGAAAGAAGTTCTAAAATTCTCGATTCTTGGTCATTATTCTTTTTGATATAGACTGTTGAAATATGTTTGCCATCCCAGCCACCCCAATATTCATCGAATTTTTGTAAAAGAACGTAAGTGTCTGGAACCCATTTCATGAAACGGTATGGACCGGTTCCATACGCATCCTTCTCAAAGAAATCACATTCTACTGCGTACGTTGGATTACCGCAACCGTTTGATTCAGCATATTGTTGAGAAACAACGGCCCCAACACTATAAGCTAAAATGGAAATAAATCTAGGGGCAGATTCCATCAAAGTAAATTTGATTTGATGATTTCCTAGTACTTCAATACCAGTAGTGTTCAATAATTCAGATAACATCCAAGCCGGACCGCCGGGCATATCCATCTCTAAAACGCGCTTGAATGAAAATTCTACATCATAAGCATCTAATGTATCAGTTTGACAACCTGATAGAGTTGCTTTATCATTGCAAAGTGGGTGGAAACTAACGCCTTGTCTGATATTGAATGTGTATTCTAAACCATCATCAGATATCAAGCCGTTGAAGGCTGTTGGAACTGCAGTAGCAAGCATCGGTTTGAATACGTCAGCTTGATCTCTGTCATACCAAATTAATGTCTCGTATGTGTTTGTGATAATTGAACCACTGGCAGAATCATAAGCATTAGCCGGATCTAGAGTGACTGGATCTCCTATTGAGGTGACAGTGTATGTATCTGGTCTGTTAACGTAACCACTAGATTGTTCCTCTGGAAGAACACGAATAGTACGTAC
>MIZB01000286.1_pt1 | contig 28649 bp, 30 predicted proteins | sample 888171 | NCBI WGS metagenome assembly MIZB01 (sample SAMN05440186, study PRJNA335308) | marine metagenome | isolation source: marine water
GTTAACAGTATCAAAAGTGTGAAAAATGTACTCAGCCTAGTTCTATAGTCCTGAAGGTTATCTATAAAAAAATCAAAACCGGGAGCTACAAATAAAAGAATAAAAAAAGTAAGTAAGTAAGGAATATACATCAAATCGGATACTACAAATAATCCCAATGCCAATGTTAAAAAAGAAAAAATGTAGCTAAATGGAACTCTACCTTCCTGAATCCAAAAAACAAGACCTATTAGTGATAAGAACATAATTGGTCCAACATTAATTAAATAATAAAAGACAAGATTTACAATTGATGATAGAATAGTGCCGTCATTTAGATAATATACTCCAATTAATTCATCGCCTGGAGAATACGGTGAGAAATCTAAATACTGCAAATAAAATAAATATGATCCTAAGAATAAAATTAGTGTAAATATTTGCCTTCCTGCACGTTCTCTATTCAAGGCATTTTCTTGCCATTGCCATAAAAATATTGAAATAAAAAAGGATAACAAAATCCCAGGTAAAAGTAAAGCCATCCTGTGCATAGAGGGGAGAATTAATGTAAATATTATCAAGAGAAGTAATAATTTCTTAGGATTGCGCCCATATTTTTTGTTGACTAATCGTAAAAGTAACCATACAAAAAAAGGAAGCAAAGCAATCAAAGAAAAACGCAAAGAAAATCTCCACATTGTAAATGTTAGAAACCTTGGCGCAAGTGAAAATGCCAAAGATGAAAACCAACGACTCTTATAATTTGTTGTAAGCTCGCCAGATAAAAGAAAAAAACCAAAAGTCGAAATAAATGATAATGAAATACTATGAATTAAATGATAATTATGGACTGGTAGGCCAGTTACTTCAATAATAGTTGTACCTAATATTAAACTTCCTAAAGGCGTAGTTCCTGGAAATAAACCATAAAAAGAAAGTAAATTTTCAGCCCAGAATATTTCACCGTGGTTTAATATTGATTTAAGTGCTGAAATGTAGTAAAAATTATCTGAACCTGTAGGAGATTCCGTAACTGGAAAACGAAAAATTAATGTTAAAAGACCTAGTAAAATTAAACCCACTTTTTTACTTAAGTTACTATCTTTCATGAACTATCAAAACAGTTATTTAATAATACTATAGCCTTACAGAAAAAGTGCCTAACATATTACTATATTTTTATATAGCGCTCACTTCGATAATATACCACCTTCAAAGGAGCTGAATTTGGCTACAAATCAAAAAGGAACTTACGCACTATTAGCAATGTTATTGGTTACAGTCATGTCTGTCGGCATGAGTGTAGACGGTTACCCTGCAGGAGGTGCGCAACAAGGAGCAGGCGAAGATTGGGCAAAAGATAGCATCGCTAATGGGTGTTCCTGCCATATGGATGAGCAACTTGATGAAGGTATGTACATGTTAGAAGGAATTCCTTCTAAGTATGTCCCTGATGAAACGTACAATGTTTCACTTGTTATAAATGATACAAATGTTATATCTGATCCTGAAGCCATTCGCTACGGCGGATTTTTAGCTGAAGTTAGTGAAGGGGCCTTTCAAACTAATGTCTTATTTTGGATAGGTGAAGGTGGAAAATACATTTCACATAATGCAGATACTAATGCACAACGAAATTGGACCTTTCAATGGACTGCTCCAAGCGAAGGTGCTGGTGATGCTCTATTCACCATCTACTACAATGTTGTAAACGGAGTTGGTACTAATGGAGACCAATGGGGGTACATTTCTGCAGTATCTATTGGAACACCTCAAGTTGTATCTGAAGAAGCTTCAATACATGAACTGGGCGTAAGCTTAATGCAATACTGGATTGCTTTACTAGCAATGGCCATGGTATTTGTAATGATTTTAATCGCATACGTTGTGATAAGAGGAGGTAGTTCCCATTACCGAGGTTAACGAATTACTAGAAAAAATAGCCAAAGGTGAAATTACTCCTGAAGATGCACAAAAATTATTAGGCACACATAGAGATGAGGATTTAGGAAAAGTAGTTAGAGAAACTCCAGGTAAAGAACAGGGTGAAATTTTTGCAATAGTTCTAGTACTACTTGTACTTGAAATAATGTATGATTCACTCTTTATTTATGGCATTTTGGAAGGTTGGGACCAACAATTTTTATCCTTTACGCTTGCCATGGCGTTCATGATATTAGGATTAATGCTCGATTTCTATCGAAGATCATTCTTGCCTGACGTTTTAGAGTTAAAGAAAAGGAGGAGTAAGGTTATTACTAAACTTGAAAGATAATTATGAATATTACTAGAAGAGGATTTCTGCAAGGTGCAATAGGTTTAGCTGGCGCTGGAATGACTACAGCACTAGCAGTTCCTGCACTCAAAACACTACTCCCACCTCCAGTAACAAGATGTAATGAAGATGATGCGCACGAAACGTTAACTTATAAATCTGAGAGCGGGAAATGGTATGAAAACATGGGTGGTAACGTTGCCAAAAAAGAAGATTTTAATCTATGGGATGTTGCTATTGTAAACTGGGCTCCTAAAGATATGGAACAAGAACTGGGTACTTGTGAAATACAACTTGCTCTAGCTAAAGTTCCAGCTGAACCAAGCATGAATGGATTAGGGATAAGTGTAGATGACGGAAATGCATACCTAATGGCATACCATACATACAAATGCCCTCACTTGTGCTGTAAACCTGTTTTTACCGCAGAAGGGACTAGCACTATCAGTGGAAATGATTATGAAAATATGTTTTTATGTCCATGTCATTTATCACTTTTTGATCCAGTTTCAGTTATCAAAAATGTAGATGAACAGGGGCGTGAAGTTATGGCTGCTGAATTATTAGAAGGTCCTGCACCTTACGGACTACCTGTAGTTCCTATAGCTGAAAAAGACGGAGGATTAATAGGGCTAACAACTCAAATTGAATGGCTCAAATATTGCGGACAAGGATGAAATTAAAATTACTTTTAGCTGCATTTTTAGGAAGTATAACTTTCTTCACATTACCTGCTAGCGCCGCCTCTGGCGACCCACCCCTTATTGAAGAATTAATGAGAAAATATACTTTTCCACTTATTTTCTTACAATTACTTTTGGCTGTTTTAACTGTAGGCTATTTCTATGTTTCAGGGAAATTGCCTAGTGTTTTGCTAGCTACGTGGAGATGGTTCGACGAAAGATTTGCTTTGCATAGATATGCTTCTCTAGCCAAAAGAGAATATTATTCAGTTGTGTTCACTCTTTTACCTTCAAGTGGAAGAACAATGCCTCAATCTCACACTGAAAGATATAACGTAAAGTCTGTTTGGTATTGGTATCCTTTTTACTCATTAGGGGGACTTTCCTTTTTTGCCTACATCATTCTAGTTCTGACTGGAATTTACCTAGGGTTTTATTACGTGCCTGATGGAGAAATTGTCTTTGATGAAGAAGGACATGCTACATCTGGTTCGTATCAATCAATGGAACTTATAATGACGCAAGTTTCTTTCGGATATATCATTAGAGCCATTCATCACTGGGCTGCCCACTTCATGGTTGCTGCAGTATTTTTACATATGATGAGAGTTTATTTTGTAGGTGCTTACAGAAATCCTAGAGAAGTAAACTGGATTTTGGGAGTTATACTTTTACTCGTTACTATTTTCTTTGGATATACTGGTTATTTATTGCCTTGGGATGCTCTAGGATATGCTGCAGCCGCAATAGGGCTTGAAATGGCTACTTCCATTCCTGCAATGGGGCCTTTAATGGCTCAAATTGTATTCGGAGGGACGCAAGTAACTGGTGATACTGTCATTAGAATGTACTGGCTGCATATTTTTGTTCTTCCTTTAATTGGTACTGTTCTTATGATTATTCACATGGCTTTAGTATGGATACAAGGGGAGGCTGAACCTCATTAATGAGTGAAAACGAAATTCCTGAAGATGACGCAGTTCAGATGATTTATGATGATCAAGTTGAACAACAAGAACTAGATACTATTAGAAAGCTTGAAAATCGTGAAGAACATTCAGTACTAGAAGCAAGTATGGTAAAGGGTGAGCCTCTTTATCCTCATGAAGTATCCAGAGACGCAGTGTACACTTTTTATGTGATATCTATTTTATTTTACTTAGGTGCCTTTATTCCACCTCCACTTCATGAGTCTGCAGATCCTACTGCTGGAACTGCTTATCCTCCACCACTACCTGATTGGTACTTGTTGTGGGCATTTGGCTGTCTAAAGGTTGCTACAGATTTGAAAATTGGATTACCACTATCCATGATTCCTTTCCTAGGATTAGAAGATTTTGAATTATTCCTAATGAGTGCAAAAGTATGGGGGACTCTTGTACAAGGCCTTATTGTTGGATTGGTTGTTGCAGTTCCATTCATTGACAGAGCATTGGGTGCAGTTATTGATCCTCAGTATGGAGATGTAATAAACAGAGGACACGAAAGAAGGCCTATCGAAGATCCAGTTAGAGCTGCAATTGGAGTATATGGCATCATAATGGTAATTATGCTTTCAATTTTCTCAGTAAATGCTAATATTGCATTATACTATCCAGAAGTTACAACAGACATACTGTATGCCTTTACACTGTGGGGCCCTATCGTAGGCGCCCTAATAACTTATATTTTCTTGGACAGAAGAAGATCTGAAGGTGCTAGACCTCTTAATGACGAAGAGAGGTTCAACCTTTACTCTAACGGTATACAAGACCGAAGAATGCAGCGCATTTATGAATTCAAGTTAAATCGATGTTACCAATGTGGACTATGCGATGATATTTGCCCTGTAAGAGATATGGAAGGTGAACACGAATTAAATATCATATTCAATACTTTCCAGAATAAGCACGACGGTGTAGCTCTTTGGTCATGCATTTCTTGTGGAATGTGTACTGCTGTATGTCCGCAAAATATTGAATACGTAGATTATGTGTTAGAACAAAGACTTTTAGCAACACTAGGAGCAACCACAGAAGGTGCAAACATAAACACACCAGGAAGTGGAGGTTCACCAGTTGGAGGAATTACATATGACCGATAAAGGTAGAAAGAAAACATACGCCAGAACTATTCCACACCCTCTATTCGAACGTTTGATTGTAGAAGACGCAATGAATGAAGAAAAAGAGGCTTGGAAACCTGAAAGATACCATGAATATGGATACTTTCCTGGTTGTGTAGATTTTATGGATGTAGAGGTTAAATTTACACACCTAAACAAAGGAGATGCAGATCACGCATCTATTGCTGCAGCTTCGATAAAATTATTGAACTATGCCGATATTGACCCTTTAGTTCTTGACATGAACGTATTCAAATGTTCAGGACATGACCAATTATGGCAAGGTAATTTGGAAGTTTTTGATGCTTTGAAAGAACATAACTTGAAAAGATTGAAAGAATCTGGTGTAAAAATTATAACGTGTTCCTGCGCTGAATGTTATCGTACATTTGCTGTAGACTATGATTTACCTGGCACACTTGGAATTAAAGTTGAACATATTACTCAAACTCTACAAGGAAGAGGGCTCAAATTCAAAGCTCCTGAAAATGTAACTGTAGCTTATCACGATCCCTGCCGCCTCGGAAGAATGATGGGTGAGTATGAAGCCCCTAGAGATTTGATACAACTGGTTGATGGAGCCACAATGGTAGAGTTAGAAAATAACAAAGAAAGAGCTCTATGTTGTGGAGTCTCTTCTATGATGTATTGTAATGATGCTACAAAGGCTGTACGCCGAAAAAGATTAGATCAAGGCAGTGATGCCGGAATTGATCTTATGCTTGGTGGATGTCCTAAATGTTACATGCATATGCAATGTATGCTAAATGAGGAAAGGATGAATCCTGAAGAAGGACATCATCACGATTATGAAATGATGGATTTAATGCAATTTTTAGTAGCTTGTTTGGAGGACGAAAAATAGTGTCCAATACTCAAGCTTGCATGCCTGCAGGTCGACTCTAGAGGATCCCACATATTATATGGTTCTCAGAGTGGAAATTCTGAAGGGCTTGCTGACAAATGGAAAAAAGAGGCTCAAAAATATGGATTGAATCCTACCGTATACGATATGGACGGATTTGACATAAAGTCAATGTCTAGCATGTCTCGCGTCATGATTGTTTGTTCAACATGGGGAGAGGGTGAAATGCCAGATAACGCAGAAGAATTATACGAATCTGCTGTTGGAGTCGGGAAAATACTAGATAATACTCATTTTTCAATCTGTTCTCTTGGAGATACAGGTTATGATTTATTCTGCCAATCAGGAAAAGATTGGGATAAGACCATGGAAGATATGGGCGGAACTAGAATCCATGATAGAGTAGATTGTGACGTTGATTTTGAAGAACCTGCTGAGCTGTGGATGAACGGAGCGATGTCAAAATTAGCTTCCGTAGACAATGATGGTGCATTTCAAGCAGATTTAGTCGATAATATGGTATCATATGCATCTGGTGCTGTAGTAGAAGTTGAAGAAAGTGAAAGTATTGTTGCAGAGAGTGCTGGAACTTCTGGATATCAAGCAATGAGTACTGCATCTCTTTTCTTTCACAAACCAAATAAGTGGCTTAAGAGAGTTAAAGAAGCTGTAGATGATGAAGAATTACCAACTACAGGTATCGAAAAAGCTAAGGACATGTTTAAGGAATTAAGAAAAATAACTCTTAAATCACTTCCTCAAGGTAAAGACTACATTGCCTTAGTAGATAATGAAAAATGTATAGGATGTACTCAATGCGTTTACTATTGTAATTTTGCATCAATCGATATGATCTCTTGGGATTTAAAAGCTAGAACTTCACAATTTGAATCTAAGAAAGCACTAATTCTGGATGATACGTGTGTGGGTTGTACTCTCTGTGCATTTGCTTGCCCTGTAGAAGCAATAACTATGGAAAGTAAAGTTTAAATTAATAAATTATGGATTTATATAATTCAATAATAATAACAATATGGCTAACTATGTTGTATGCAGTTTGGGCTGCAACTGCAGCAGGAGACCCTGGCTACGGTCAAGCTGCATTCATAATTTCTGGAATCGCTGGACATCTGTATCTAAGAAAGCGAAAGTCGGAAAGGCCTGTTAGTAAAGATGAAGATATTGAGATACCAAATGCTAAATTCTCAGTTGAAATCTTAGAAGAAAAAGATAAGTATGTAATTACCGAAAAAGCATTTAGAAAAATAATTTGGATTTCAACTATTATATCTTTAATTCTTCTTTCACTGTTTTTAGAAGCCATCACCACCGGTAAGCATGTTTTACTAGGAATACTTGCCTTAGTTATTGGTCTTATAGTATTTATTATTCCTATATTTCTCCCCGTTAAAGACGATATTGAAACCTTAAGAAAAAGAGCTGAAAAAGAGAGAACAAAAGCTTGGCGCAAAGGTAAAGTTAGCCACTCTGATGAAGAAGAGTGAAAGAACTAATTAAGGAAGCACTAAAACAAGTCGAACCAAAACTTGAAGAAAAAGAAAAGTTACTAAGTTTAAAGGATAGAATTCTAAATGAAATAGAGCAATTAGGAATAAAAGGTGTTGAACCGAAAGTAGTAGGATCTATTGCAAAGGGAACTTATCTTGAAGGAACTGACATTGATATCTTTTTGGTATTTCAGAAAGGAACCAATTTGAAAGAAGAAGGATTAGATATAGCAAAAAAAATACTGCCGAAAGGTAAAGAACTATATGCTCAACACCCGTACTTAAGAGGTGAAATCAAAGGCGTTGGAATAGACTTAGTACCTTGCTTTGCCATTGATAAGTCTACTGAATCTATATCTGCAGTAGATAGAACTCCGTTTCATACCGATTGGGTAGTATCTAACATAGCAGGATTAGAAAACGAAGTCCGATTGACAAAACAATTCCTTAAAGCAATCGGAGCTTATGGTGCAAATTCTGCAATTGGAGGATTCTCAGGTTATCTTGTTGAAATACTTTGTATAAAATATGGAGGGTTTTTAAATTTGATTAACGAAATCTCACAGTGGAGACCTCCCATAACTATTGATGAAATTAGAAATGCTCCCGATTCGCCGATAATGATATGCGATCCTGTGGATCATAAAAGAAATGTAGCTGCAGGCGTTACTTTGAAAGGATTAGGGACTGCAATATTGGCATCTAAATCATTTATTGATAAACCATCAATGAATTTCTTTTACCCTGAATACAAAGAAAGAAAATTTCAAGGGAAACTAACTACAATTGTACTTCCTCTTCCAAAGGGTAATGAAGAAACGATAATGCCTTGGTTGCAAAAACAAGGTAGAAAAATTTATAGAGCCCTTAGTGACTTTGAACCTATTGCATGGAATGCAAATATGGGCCAAGAAGGGTACATTGTTATTGAGACAGGGATCCGAAATTTACCTGAAATCATATCACACAAAGGCCCTGCACCATGGGAAAATGGAGCTATAGAATTTCTAAAAAAATATCCTAATGCAACACTCAATAATGAAAGATTGGAAATTGGTAAGAAACCAAAGAAGAGAAATATTGGTAAAGTTGTGAACGCATTGTTGCCTGAAGCTAAAATTGTTAAAGGATTAGTTGAAAGTGCAAAACCAATCCAACGTGTACCTTGGTTGGATTAAAAAAATAAAAAAAGGTTGGTAAGTGGGGGCCGAAGCCCCCGAATTACCTGCGAGTGAAACTAATTTCACTCTAATTTTTGGCGACTAGATCTATGATTGTAGACCTATATCGTAACCGATTACGTCACCAGTAGGCTCGAACTTCATACGGAATGCGAAGTCACTTACGTCACTTACGCTTTCCAAATCGGAACCTGCTTCACCTGGGTGAACTTCAAACTTGTCACCTGGGCTTAACTTACCGTTGAAGTCGTTGTCAATGAAGACTACAGCTTTACCCTGACCAGAGTAATATCCATAGACATCAGAAACTAAGCCATCAGTCTTAGTGTTTCCTTGTACATCCAATAAGTACCAGTGTACAGAGTTTACGGAAACTTGTGGGTTAATCTTGACGATCTGAACCGTCCAAACACCGCTTCCATCTTCGCTAGCTATCATACTGCCGGTTGGTGCGTTCTTGGTTGTTCCACCAAGGAAACTGCTAGCCCAAACGTACAATACTGCAGCCAAAACCACTGTAATAGCGACCATCAAAATAACCGCAATTACAGGAGATACTGCCTGCTCATCTTTTACAATTCTTCTTTGCATTGTTGTGTCCTCTGACCTAAGTCAGACATATACACAGTTGGCTTAGCATATATACCTTACGTTAAACAAATAATTAATGTTTGACCTTATCTCTTCTAAGAACATAAGACCCAGCTACAGTACAAAGAACAGTGATACTAACTCCAACCCAAGCGAGAAAATTTGCCCAATCTGGAACGCCTGAACTACTATGCGAAACTATCTCTGGCGGTCTGAGCATGGACTCATAAGATGACCATACTGCACCCTCTGAATCTATAAAGATAATACTCATCAAAGAATTTCCTTCACCAAGACTAAAAGATTGGGAAGGCGCCTGCCAAAAAAATGTCCAGCCTTCTTCACTAGACTCTAAAATTAAATTGTTTACATCAGCCTCGAATGAGTTTGTTGAACTTAATGAGCCATTTGTCACACTAATGTTTACCTCAGAAATGGAAGCATAATCATTTGCAGTAAGCATAATCTCGTATGTACTGCCTGTGGAATAATGCAAATCGTTGGGTAAACCTTCTACTCTGTAAATTTTATCTTCAGCTTGCGACATGGGCAACAATAGGGTTATTGCGATTATTCCAAGTAAACTTTTCTGAAAATTGTTCATATTAGATAGTATTATTATTTTAGCATTCTATATAAGATATGCGGATAATCAGCGTGTTAATCCTCTGTGCTGTAAACTTTCTAGAATTATTCTAACTTCAGCTTCACGAAGTCCTAATGATGCTGCTGCACCTTCTATTGTGTATTCTCTATTATGAAGGATGTGGTGTAATAATCTTCTTTCATGATATGTACAATCTGCATCTTGGGTTGTAGATATAATTTTTCGGTTCAATTCTCCCATTAATGCCATCAAACTTCTTCTTTCAGATTCCACCTCATCTATCGAGTGCTTGAGGTCTTCTGAAACTCTTGACAAAAGATCCATACGAGCTCTAGAATCCATGTCCTCAGATTCAGCTATTGCATCTAAAACTCTACGATGTTGATCGGATAAATCTGAAACATCAAAATCAGTTTCAGCCTTTTGTTTATAGGTTGAAGGGCCAATATCTATGTGCAATGAAACATCTCTAGATGCTTTGTACACTCTTCGATTTGGACCCCTGCGGCTAGGTTCATCTCTTGATTTAACTAAACCATGATCTTCTAAAATTCGTAAGTGCTTTACTACAGCTTGTTGAGTAACGTCAATTTCCTTGGACAATTGTAGAGGATATAGCCTTTCTACTGACAATAATTTAAGAATTCTACGCCTTGTTGGATTTTCCAGCAAATAAAATAATTCGTCTACTTCATCAAATGACATATCAACCTCCGGTTGTATACCCTTTGTTGTAATGGAATATAAAAACTACTATTGGTCCAACAAGCTTTAACATTCAGTTCTGATAGGACCTTAATGGAGTATCGAAAACCTACTAAAAAAGTGATAGTGGAGGCTGTTATTAGCGTTCTAAAAAGTAGGGGAACTATAGATACTCAAACTAAAATGCATAAACTGGTAGTTGCACATCTTAAAAATGAAGATAAAACATACAAGCTTTCTGCTGAAAGAATGAGAGTTGTAGCTGTTAAATCAAAAAAAGTTAAATTGGGAATAAGAACACGTTCTGTAGGGGCTGGACCTGAAAGTGATGAAAATATTTTCAGAAGGCAAGGGCTAGGTTACGATCCTGTTGTAAAAAGATGGAGAAGAATAAGGCCTGGCGAAGACCAAAGTGGGCATACTCACCACAGAGGAGAGTTTGCATCTCCTGGACAGCCGTGTCCTGTTTGCACTTCTCCATTGAAAAAAGTCCACAATGCAACACTTTACGGTGGAAAAGTTGCAATAGGATTTAATTGTAAATTATGTGGATATCTAACGGGACATAGATGGAGAGAGCCTGCAAGATATTCGTTTAGTATAAAAGGTGTAAATTAGTGGAAGTCTTTGATTACAAAGGCATCTGCTTAAAGAGAGACAAAAGAGCAATATATTTAGATCCTTCTAGCGGAAGACCGGATGGTGCAGTAAGTCACGGACATTCTGACCACCTGAGGCCAAAAACCCATATGACTGAACCTACAAAAGAAGTCATGATAGCTCGCACAGGACATAAAGAAGCAACAACCCATAATTTCCACGAAAAATTCAAGATAAATGATTTTGAATTAGAATTTGTTTCTGCAGGGCATGTTGTAGGATCTGCAATGATTGATTGTGAAGGTGTGCTATACACTGGCGATTACAATCCATACGGGACTGTAACTGCAGGTATTGCTAAACCACAAGATTGTGACACACTGATCGTTGAATCTACTTATGGGAAACGAGATCAGGTTCTACCAGATAGAAATGAAGTTCTTAGTGATTTACAAGCATGGATTATGGCTACCTCAGCAAAAGAAGGTGCAATCATTGGAGCCTACTCATTGGGAAAAGCTCAGGAAGTAATTGCAACTGCAAACCTTGGAGGAGTAACTCCTGTAGTATCTGAAGGGGTAGCTTCGGTGAGTGATATTTATAGGAAAAATGGAATTAAATTGGAATATAATACATATTCTGAATTAACTGAAAAAGAACAAGAAAATGCTGAATTATTAGTAACTTCAACAACTGCTGCAAATGGGAAAAAGCAAGATGAAGCTGTAACAAATATGAGAAAGAAGGGTGCAAAAACAGCACGTGTTTCGGGATGGTGTGCTTTTTCCGAATGGGCCTTGAGAAGCGTAGATGCTGGATTTCCTATAAGTGATCATTCTGATTTTAGTGGAACAATGAAGTTTGTTGAAGAATGTAATCCTAAGCAAGTTTACACTGTTCATGGCTCAACAAAGGAATTGGCAAAAGAAATCCAAAAACAATTGGGAATAAACGCACAGCCGTTACCTAAATATGGACAAGCTTCAATAGAAAAATATAACTAATCATGAATCGTGGAAAACTTATCTTGGTGAGGCATGGATTATCTGTTTATAATGATCAGAATAGATTTACTGGATGGAAAGATGTAGACCTAAACGAACAAGGAGTCAAGGAAGCTAAACAAGCCGTTACTTTGCTTGAAGAAGTAAATTTTGATATGGCATTTACTTCAAAGCTAAAAAGAGCTAATGACACACTAGATTTTATTTTAAAGGGTATAAATCAAGAATCTATACCTATTGAAAAAGATTTAGCATTAAATGAGAGAGATTATGGAGACTTAGTAGGGCAAAATAAAGCTGAAGCTGCAAAGAAATTTGGAGACGAACAAGTGCAAATTTGGAGAAGAAGCTATGATATTCCGCCACCTGGTGGAGAATCTCTAAAAGATACTGCAGATAGGGTAATTCCTTATCTTAATGAAAAAATATTACCGCAAGTGCATGATGGAAAAAATATTATTGTAAGCGCTCATGGAAATAGTATTAGAGCGATTGTGATGGCTCTTAAAAATTTCACTCCTGATCAAATACTCAAAACTGAAATCGGTTGGTGTGAACCTTGGATTTTTGAATTTAAAGATAGAACACTAACCAATTTAGAAATTAAAGCAAGACCCAATGCAAAAAGTATGAGTAAATTACCAGATTAACGATTTTCTGACCAAGACTTAATCATATCAAGGTTTCCTTTTGTGGCCTTTATTTTTTGCTCACGGCCCCATTCATCCTTAACAATTATATCGTCTCCACTTGGTGAAAATACCATAGAAGTAAAATATCCGGACTCTGCTTTAAACTGAATTTCGAGGCTACGTTTGGACCCTTCACCTTCCCAAGTAACAGGGTATCCCAAGTCATTATAGTAATCACTGACCTTTTTCATAAACCTATCACTGGCTGTCATTAATATTGCACTAAGAGACCTTTATTAATTGTTGCTTACGGGGGACATTTCTAAAGAGACCAGTCTCTAGACCTTTGAAGCCCCGTAGTGTAGCGGTCCATCATTCAGGCCTTTGGAGCCTGAGACCTCGGTTCAAATCCGAGCGGGGCTACCACCTTACAAATTATATATTTTTGAATATTTAGAAGTTAAATACTTGATAAAATCATCACTACTTGGTTCTTTACCTGTAGCTTTTGTGATTAAATCTGCAGGTTTTAATTTAGAACCATGAACATGAATATGACTTCTCATCCAATCTAATAATACACTAAATTCTCCTTTAGCTATCTTACTAGGAATAGTTGGATCATCTGCAATTGCTGCAGCATAAAGTTGAGCTGCATACAAATTACCAAGAGTGTATGTTGGGAAATAACCTATTGCACCCATTGACCAATGTATGTCCTGAAGTACTCCTTTTGTGTTATTTGGAGGAGTCACTCCCAAATATTCTTCCATTTTAGAATTCCAAAAATCAGGTAAATCTGAAACATTGATATTGCCATTGACTAATTGCTTTTCAATTTCATATCTAACCATTATGTGAAGATTGTAAGTTGCTTCATCTGATTCCACCCTTATTAGAGAGGGTTTTACTGTGTTTACAGCTCTATGAAGTGTGTCTACATCTAGATCACTTGGCAAGTGCGGGAAGCATTCTTTGAAATCTTCAATGTAATATTGCCAGAATTCTTTACTACGTCCAACCATATTTTCCCACATTCTTGATTGGGATTCATGAACTCCTAAGGAAACTGCTTGACCCATAGGAGTGCCTTCATGCTCTTCTAACAGTCCTTGTTCGTATGTTCCATGTCCTGTTTCATGCATTACACCATACAAGCATCCAAAAGGAAATTCTTCATCATATCTTGTTGTAAAGCGAACATCGTTTGGTCCGGCTCCTGAACAAAATGGATGGGTAGAAGTATCCATTCTTCCAGCCTCAAAATCAAAACCTATTCCTTCAGCTACCTTAAGAGAAAATTCTCTTTGCTTATCTTCAGGAAATTGTCCAATATCCAGGAAACTTGTGTCTGGTTGATTTGGGCTTTCTCCAACTGCTTTTACCAAAGGAACAATAGCATCTCTCAAACCTGAAAATAAAGGATCTAATTGTTTAACAGTCATTCCAGATTCATAAATATCTAAAAGTGCATCGTAAATGTTGTCTTCATATCCATAATATTCTGCAGTTTTACATGTTAATTCTACTGATTTTTCAAGATATGGGAGGAACTTGCCAAAATCATCTTCAGATCTGGCTTCCTGCCAAACTCTTAATGAATTTGATTTATGTCTTGCTTTTTCCTCAACTAAATCTGCTGGAAGCTTAGTTGCTTTATCATATGATTGCTTAACTTCACGAATATTTGCAGCCTGCTCTTCGGTTAAATCTTGAGATTCTAACGATGTGAGTAAATTTCCCATTTCTGGATCTGTTATTCTGGAGTGGGCTTGACTTGAAAGAAAAGCCATCATCTCAGAACGTAGTTTTCCTCCTTTAGGAGGCATCATAGTTTCCTGATCCCATCCCATTATTCCTGAGAGGCTACCGATTAAACTCAATTCTTTGACTCGACCTATGAAATTATCATAATCTGACATATAATCATAGAATGGTGGGAGAATTAAAGAGTTGAGTTTATTCTAATCCATTATTAGTTAAAACAAAACTTTCCACTAATTCTTCAGGAAGTGATCTATGTTTTTTCAATCTAATTTGCCTAAAGCCCGCTCTCTTCGTTTTTTCTAAGTGAATAATAGTCTTGGAAAGATGCATCAATGATTTACCAAAATAAGGCCCTATTTCTCCATCTTTTTCAAAAACTTGTGCTGAAATTAAAACAGGATAATCGCCTCTCTCAGCCAAAGGCTGTAGTATAGAAGTCATTTCAAGGAACTGACGGGAAGAGAGCTCCTTATTTTTAAGATAAGATAATCTAACATATGCATTTATTGTGTCAACTACAATTAATGATATTTTTGGATGTTTCTCTAATTTTCTAGTTAATGTTTGATGTAAGTCAGTCAAACTCGAAGGACGAATCATCAATAGTTTTGAAGGGTCAATATCTCCAAATATTTGTGCCATTCTTTCTAAAGATAAACCTTCAGTATCCACAAATAATACTACATGGTCTGGTGAAGATTTGATTGCTTCACGTGACAATTGTAGAGCTAAACTTGTCTTACCGGTTCCTGCTTCTCCATATACTAGGGAAACTGTACCTTGTTCAATTCCTCCAGCTAAGAGTTTGTCAACTCCTTCACAATTGGATGGAAGCCGTGGAATCATGATTCCACAGTTCCGTACGTCGTTAAACTACTTAGTGTGTTCTGCGTCTTAGTAGTGTTATAGCTCCAAGAGCTGATATTACCCCTAAGAGACCGAATCCTGGTAATCCACTATCTTCGATTTGCTCAAGTAAAGCTACAGGAATGACTTCCGTTCTGCAAGTCTCTCCACCATCCTCATCAATTGCACAGATTATAATTTCGAAAGTAATCGCCTGATGCGAATTTGTGACTTGCATTACCATTTTGTGTAATTAATTGAGCAGTTCCATCTCCGAAATCGAATGTGTAAGTTATGGTATCATCACCCGGATCTGTTGCTGATACTCTGAAGTCCATAGCTACACCTTGTTCACCTTGTGAAGGTAGAGCAAATTCAGTAAACGTTGGAGCTACATTCTGAACTGTAATCATCCTTTGTTCTATACTTGAACCACCATCTTCATCTTTAACTTCCACTTGAGACTAAAAATTCTCCATCATCAGCAAATGTATATTGAACAAAGCTACCAAGTAATACACCATCCTGGGAATACCCAAATGACTGAAATATTATCCATAGTCCATTGGAACATCTTGATATTTGAACATTGAAAGAAACTTCATCTCCTTCGTTTACAACATCATCCATCATTATGTTCAAAATTGTTGGCGCTATATTTCTTACAAATACTTCAAATTCATATGAATAAATTATATTTTTGTAAGAATAAGTAATATTCATTACATATGTTCCACTATCTTCATATTCGTGATTAACTAAGCGGTCATTATAGAAAATTTTACCATCGCCCATATCCCAGTAAAGATCGTCTAAAGGTTCATATTCATTAAACATAATTTCAAACTCAACGTTTTGACCCTCAAATACCACCTCTCTACCTATTACGTCTTCAATATAGAATTCTGGTTCAGACTCTTTATGAGAAGTGGCTAAGTAAAAGGTTTGATAATCTTCATCTTGAACTATAATTTCCCCTTCAGTATTTCCATCAACCAAGTGTTCAAGTACTGAATGAAATGTAATGTTACCTTCTGCATGTGTGTTATTCCAATCAAAGTAAATTTCCATAAATTCATTCGCTGGAAGCATGAAAAATTTCTCAAAAGTACCAACCATTTCACCATTTTCATCATATATGTCAAGAATTAAAAGAAGATCCATTTCATCTGAAGAATTTGAAGTTATAGCATAATTAACTGAAGCTGAGTCCTCTCGATTATCTGAATTAGTGTCCTCTAAACTGTAATGCACATTATCGAACAATGCATATTTTTCAGATTCACAATTTGCATGTACGTCGAATCTGCCACTGGCTTCGTTACCGTTTAACTCTGTCATCCACATGTATTCTCCACATGGTGTGTCATGATGAATGTCCATACCGCTCTCATTTGTAGCTAGAGTAACATAATATTCCCACTCTTCTTCTTCACTATTCCACTGCAAAATATCGAAATAAATATCTTCGACTCCTCCATCGTCAGGATCTCCTATGTAAGCGATTATACCGACGTCATCACAAGGACCAGCGCCGCACTCTAGGTCAAGATCATCTTCATAATCTTCATCTACTCCCACAGCAATTCCAACGTTAACAATGTCTGAGGAATTATGCGAATTGTTTCCATATGAGTAAAAGGAACCTGATTGAAAATGCATCGCTTGCTCGTCGTAATCGTCCTCGATAATATGGAAGTCATACCAACCCTCTTGTAGATTGAAAGCAAACCATATTCCGTCTTCGGAGTAACCTGATTCTACAACATTATCTTCGTATGATATCTCAAAGAACGCTTCATTTTCTGAGCTAACCATTCCAACAAAATCATTGACATATTCGTCTTCATCAATAGGAACGATGTAAGCTAAGTGTGCAATACCATTATTCGAATTATTATCTGAATTATTATCTGAATTATCACCTGCAAGGTAAACATCATTTATCCAAAAGTCATCTTCATAATTGTCTGGACCGTCTTCTCCGTCAAATAAAACAACATAAAAGTCGTAATAATCCTCTTCATCTGCAGACCAATTCTGTGAAAAGGAATCTCCGTTCTCGGAATATATGTAGTAATCTTCGGATATTGTGTCTATCTTGTCATTGCCTTGATAAACATCAATGTAAACCCACACTCTTACTTCGCAATCACAGCTTGTATCTGGATCATAGCGTATCTCAATATCAGATGATTCTACGTCATATCTGTGATCGTAGAACCACTCATCAGAATCATTGCTCTCTGAACGAACGTGCAATTCAACGTGATCGTAATGTACTTCGTCTTCTAAATTTCCGTCCTCGTCATAGAGCTGAATATGTACATCAAAAGTTCCATTGTAGTCTGGCGACCATTCATCATAGTAATCATCATTATCATCTCCATAAATTTCATCTTCAACATCAAATGAATCTACAAAATTTCCAGTTTGATTGTCATAGAAATCAAAGTGTGTTGTTATGTTAACGTAACAGTCACAAGTTGTGTCTGGATCGTAATTAAATTCAATAGTATCATTCTTTCCGTCTTCATCTTCATCATTGATGAAATGATAAAAAGTATCGAAATATTCATCCTCGTCTCCAGGTCCGCCTGCACCACTAGTTTGGTACAAGTATACATCATAAATCCAGAATGAATCTTCACTATTCCATTGATCATCATACAAGTAAAACAAGAAATCATAAGAAGAACTATTGGAGGAGGTCCAATCCATTTCAAAATTGTCGAATTGAGTGCCATTGATAGTAAATTCCTTGTAATCGTTACCAACGTAACTGCCTGATGAATTATCATAAACATCCATGTAGACTCTAATATCTACCTCGCAATCACATTCTGTATTTGGGTCAAAATCAACTACAATAGTATCGTCTAGATTATCGCTATCTTCATCTTCAGTTGCATAATCCCAATCTTCAAACCATTCATCATAATCACAATTTGAATTATTGTTTTCAGTATCACACTCAAGATAAACTGTGAAAGTGAAATTATCTTCATAATTATAATCATCATCATACATATTGAAAGTAAAAGTATAGTTCCCATCTCCGCTAGGATAGAAAATATCTGTTTCAAAATTATCTATTTCTGTTCCAGTAATATTATGTTCAAAATAATCATAGCTGTAATCATTAGTCTCATTACTGAATACGTTATAATTTACTCGAATATCAACAGAACAGTTACAATCAGTATCTGGATTATATTTTACAAATATATTATTGGCTACGCCATCTCCATTGGTATCATTAGTGTGTGAACTCCAAGATTCAAAGTATTCATCTGAATCACAATATGTATCGTTGTTTTCACTATCACACTCTAGATAGACTGTGAAAGTAAAATTATCTTCATACACCCAGTTATCGTTATCTGTATCATACAGATAAAATTCAAAAGTATAATTGGCATCTCTTGGTGGATAAAATATATCTGTTTCAAAATTATCTACTTCTGTACCATTAATTTCATGATCTTCGTTGTCATAATCAACGTACATGCCAGTATCTGCATCATAAACATTGTATTGAACATTAATGTCTACTGAACAATTACATTCAGTATCAGGGTTGTATTTTACAAATACATTATTATCTATTCCGTCGCCATTAGTATCTTCAGTGTGGTTACTCCAAGACTCGAAGTATTCTCCGTAATTTGTATTCAAACTTCCATATGAATGCATCCAACCAGTTTGCAATAAATCACCGTCTGAACTTCCATTATACATGTTAAAAGTATAATTCCCTTCATGCACATCATTAAAGATAAGAGCTTCATCTTCACCGTCACCACCATCTTCTGTATAAAGCGTATTATTTTCTGCGTGGAATAACTCTACATAAACACCATCATCTGTATAAAAACCTTCACTTCCATTCCCCATTAATCTATAGAATGCAAAATCATCAAAGTCATCGTCACCATCAAAATCATCCATAAAACCAACATGGCCAATATTTTCATCTGAAGTAGGACTATAGAATACAAACGTGTGACTTTGAGCATCTATGCTTTCTCCTTCATATGTTGCGAACCATCTGTATTCTCCAGAAGTCATGTTTTTGAACACAACTTCCCCTCCATCATCTGTTTCACCATCTCCAGCATCAACCCATTGAGTACCTACTTTTCTTTCCAAATCAATAGTTACGTTTTCTATCTCATAGTCTTCCATGTGTGCAAATAAACCAATATCGTTATGAAATCCGTCTTCATCATCAGAAAAGACTCCATTTTCAACTTGAATTATACCTTCAGGAATTAATGTAGTTTCGTAAAGTGAAATATTTGATTCTGTAAAATTGTCTTCATAATAATAGTATCCATCTACATTCTCATAAAGCCAAAAGTTGAAATCGAATGGGCCCTCACATTCACCATCATAATCATCACAATCGTCAACAAACCATTCCATTTCAAAAGTGTCATTTTCAGTCCAATAAATTTCGTAATCCTCTCCTTCTGAACCTACATAACTGCCATTGTTATTTCGAACTTCCATCTGAACTTCTATGTCAACATAGTCAGTTACATTAGTATCAACATCAAATGTGAATAATATGGTATCGTCTTGGTTGTCTCCATCTGTATCAGACAGTTCGTAACTCCATGATTCAAAGTATTCATCTGAATTAGAATCTGCCACGGTGTATGGTAATATGCTTAGCACAAGGGCGAAAACTGCAACCCATGCTAAGACTTGCTTGCTTATTGAATTTCTATTTTGAGACATTAGATACCTCGGACGCTTAAAGCCCCTAACTCTATATTTAAAGAATGGGGTTTATAATTCTGAAACAAGTTTTTTAGTGATTACTGATAACGAATGTGATACAAAATATGCATCTTCCCAAGGCTTCAGATATCCCACATCTATAACATATTGGAGAAATTCTTCCTGCATTTCAGATCCTTTAGAAATTAAATCTTTATCATTACTGTTCATTCCCTTTGCTACGAATTCAATGGGATAACCTTCTCTATGAGGTTGATATAATAAATAATCTGGAATTATAGAGCGACCGTGCTCAGCTTCGTTGACACATAATTCCCAATCCTTAACCAAAAATGCATTTTCCATAAGTCCACTTCTAGCTTGTCTTGCCATTTTGAGAGGCTCTGTTGCTACATCTATCGCCACATCGTCAGGTAAATCAGGCAATGCTTTTTCCAGCTCATTTTCAAATAATTCTTTGGCTCTAGATAAATATTCATCGGCATTTTTCTCTAATAAAATATTACCTACGCCCCTTGCCTGAAGTTCCCTAGCCAATTCATTACCCTCCAAAGGCGGTTCTTCAGATTCTATAAATTTAGTAATAAATAAATCTCTTTTGTCAATATTTTCAAGAAGTGCATGACCTAAAGCTGAACCCCGCATGATTAAACAGTCTTCTGAATCTTCTTGATCCTCTAATTGTTCCAAAAGAGGAGGTCTGAGATGATCTGGAATTTTCATTTTATTGAACGAGAGGTTATTGATTCGCCTTCTTGCCAACGTGCCATAGCCCAAAGTAAATCTGATAAACGATTAAGATAAGCTACAGCCAATGATTCTTCAATATTACAATTAATAGCACGTCTTTCAGCCCTTCTTACTACAGTCCTTGATACATCAAGCAGAGCTGAAATGCGGTTTTGTCCTGGTAACACAAACTCTTTTGGTAATTCAAAACTTGCTGTAATCTCATCAATGAAATCTTCTAGGAATTTTATCATTTCTTTGTTAACTTTATTTTTACCAGGTTTCAATTTATGATGATTTGAAGGATCTGTCGCTAATTCGGCCATTAAAACGTAAAGATCTCTTTCAATGTGGATTATTTTATCCTCTAAATCACTTCCTTTATCGCACTCTGTACGAACTAATCCTAATATTGCTTGAGCTTCGTCAACGGTTCCATAAGCTTCAGGAAGTACAGAGTTTTTAGACACCCTATCACCGTAAAGTAATCCTGTTTGACCTTCATCGCCAGCCCTAGTGTATATCTTCATAATATTGACAATATAGTGTGAATTATAAAGCTTGAATTAATTTTTAGTGTTAATTAATACTTGCAACAAGGTTCCCTTGTCTTTTGCACGTGCAATGAAATAATTTGAATTTGAATCAATTAGTAGCCTTGACCACTTCTCGACTTCTTCCAAATCTGATTTACCTATATTTTCATTACTACTCTTAGCCTTTGCTGCAATATCTACTAAAGCCTCAAAAGGTATTCTACCGTATTTTCCAATGTAACCTGTAAAATCTTCCCACGATTTATCTACTCCTTTTGCAAATTTCTGAATTGACGGAATTTGTTCAGTTAAATCTACTGAATCATTACCTTTGATTATATCAATATCAACTCCAGATTTTGCTCTAGAACTAGCCTTCTTTGAAAATCCCCAATATGCAAGGGCTACTTTTCTTGCCGTTTGCGCAGACATTGATTTTGGATAGTAAATGCCACTAAATATGTGATTTGATGGGTAACAAAGTTTATTTGTAAGCTGAACAGTAATGAAAATGATGAAAAGAAAAAGTACCTCATTTGTGATGATTTTTCTCTTCCTATTTTCTATAATTTCAACCAGCGGCTGTCTCGAAGAAGAAGTTAACAAATCAAGTGATGTTAATAGTTCAGACAACTACAACGGCGATAATACTTCTGATAATACAGGAAACCAAGACGCCGGATCTTCTAATTTAGATTCTGATAATGATGGATACGATGACAACTATGATGCTTTCCCAAATGACCCTAATGAATGGAAAGATTCGGACGAAGATGGTTTAGGAGATAATAGTGACGAATTTCCATATGATGAATGTGCAACAAAAGATATGGATGGAGATGGAAAACCAGATTCAATAAAAGATAATTGTAATACTTCTTTAGAACTTGATGATGACATTGACGGAGATGGATACAATAATACACTAGAATTAAGTCTTGGAACAAATCCAAGAAGTCCTTCATCAAAGCCGCTAGATTACGATAAAGATGGACTACCTGATGGAATTGATACTGATATGGATAATGATGGAATGAATAATTCTGTCGACCAATGCCCAAGAGGTACTCCTGATTGGGAAGCTGGAGGAGCTGATGATTGGGATGCTGATGGTTGTAAAGACAATACAGAAGATGATGATGACGACAATGATGGAATAGAAGATCGGTATGATAACTGTGATGAAACTCCTGTAAACGAAATTCCAAATGAAGAAGGCTGCTCGGCATCTCAAAGAGATACTGACGGTGATGGAATTGTAGATTCAATGGATATATGCTGGGGAAATGATTCTACTGGAGACTCTGATGGCGATGGCTTGTGTTCTGATGGCGATCAATGTCCTGATGGTCCTTTCCTTTACGGGGAAGAAGTAGATGATAATGGATGTTCATACTTTGAAAAACCAATACCTTGGAACAACGGGCCATTCTCTACTTCCTACATGGGTACTGTAGATGATTTTACTGTTCCGCAACCAATTGATGAAAATCTAAATTTTACCAATAATTGGGAATTTAAGGATAAGTGGAATGGGAAGAACAACTATGTTTTTGTGATTTATAATCCTCTAAATCCTGATAGTGTAATTACATGGAATTCTGCAAATCCAGTTGGCCAAGCAACTGAACTAAGTTTAATGTTTGAAAAGTCACCAGATAATGTTCATTACTTCTTTGGATCCTATCGTGATGGTGGATGGATGGGGGATGTCAGCTACATGTCTGGGAGAGTTAATGCGGCCCTAGCAAGTATGAGTGAGGAAGATAGAGAACACTGGAGTGATAGAGTTCATTACATTGCAATGGATGCTAATTTCCTAGAGGGTAGTATTGCTGATTTCATTGAAGAAAAAGAATCGCCTGCATGGTTTTGTATTGACAGATTACAACGCTGGCAAGAAGTAGGAAGTTTCTGGGACTTAAATTTTAATCAGAATTTTAGTTGGTACCGGTTTCACTTTATTGCAAATGAACCTGTTTATCTAAATTTTGAATTTGGTTTAGAGAGAGAATTGGCTGCGATGGAATATCACACCAGCACTCCATGTCATGAAAGAAATTTCGCCCCTCAGAACTGTATCAAAGGAGAATCTGTGACTATTTTTGAATGGAATGAAGGTGAATCGAATACTCATGGAGGTGGATGGGGAGGAGGTACAAGTGTACGTAATGTGGAAATGCCCGATAATTTAGATCAGTATGACTCCTTCGCAGTTTATACTTATGAAGCGTGCCAAGACCATAAAGGATGTAACGAATGGGATTTCATAGGATATCTGAATGCTTATAGCTCTGAATGTTCTCTATCTGAATTTACAATTTATGAAGAATGTGTTGGAGAAGTGTTAGTCCAGTATGCTACTCAAGAAGTATGTGAGAGCGCCGGACATCGATGGGATGCTGGTGACGAGGATACTTCTGCTAGATGTGAAGGTAAATGGAACAGAGTTTGGAAAGCTGAAATTGGAAGATACATTACAGCCTATAATAGAGAGGGAAGATACATCTCAGATGTCAGCCCAATGCTAGGTGTTCTCAAAAATGAAGATATTAATGAATTTAATTATTGGCAGCCTAACGCATATGGACTTACTGTAAAATTATTCTTTTGGAATGAAAATAAAGATTATACTCCAATAGGGGCTGAGTACTTGTCTGGGTCTACAAGGAAATTTAATTTGGATTACAATAATATTTTTGGAAGTGAAAATCCGTTCGAGTATAATGTTACTGAAAATACTGAGAGAGTTGAAATTGTAACATTCTTTACTGGCCATGGTCACAGTAGTACCGATGAAAATTGTGCTGAATTTTGTAATCACCAGCATGAATTTACTGTAAATGGAAATACTTTAGGCCTTCTTGAACATCCAAATGGAGGTACTCCTTATGGTTGCTATGATAGAGTCAATGAAGGCGTCTCAGCTAATCAATACGGAACATGGGTCTACGGAAGAGCTGGATGGTGTCCTGGACAAGATGTTGAATATAATCGAATTGATATCACTAGTGAATCAAATATAGGTACGAATGAGTTAAGCTATAGAGGATTATACCAGGGTGAAGAGTACAATCCAAGTGTTAATGATCCTGACGGTTATTTACCTGAAATTAAATTACGCATGTGGATTATCACTTACGAATATCAATAGCTATCTACTTCAGTTCTAAAATACTTGTAGAAACACCACATGGCTACTGCTCCAAGAAGGTGCCATAGAGCATGTCCTTGAATTAGTGAATCAGGGTCACACAAAACTCCGTCTGTTTTACTTGGTTGCCAAATAATTGTAGCAAGTCCATATGCTGCAAAACCTGCCCAGAAATAAGGTGTATGAGTTCTTTCTAATTTGATGTCCTCTATACTATACAAGAAGTAAGCCAATGCAGCCCAAAGTAAAACTCCTTCAATCTCATTAATAACAAAGTCAATGGGCGTCTTTCCTGGGGAAGTATAAAGATATAAAAACATAATTATGGAAGTAGGAACTAAGAAAATTATATGAGGTTGTTTCTGATATTTAAGCGCTAATTCTTGAGATAACCAAATACCAATCAGTGCACCCCAAAGGAAAGTCAAAAGACTATACTGCCACAGTAAAATTGCAAAAATGGCATTGGAAATTAAATAATAAGAAATAAACTCACTTTCAGTCCATCGAAGAAATCTAGAAAAATTATAGAAAACAGGCATTGAAATATACATTATCATTCCAGTTACATCTAACCAACCTCCCCACCCTGTGTTGAACCCGTGCATAGCAAAACTACCCATACCTACAGCTACGCATGAAATTGCATACATGATGAGAAACCAACTTCTATTCGAAAGCGATGGTTTACCTTCTGAAGGATCATATTGAGCTAACCAAAGAATGTACATTCCAACAAAAACAAATGCTAAGTTGGAAATTGTATTTGTAGGTTCACGAATCCAAGAATCCCTTACTTTTTCACAATAACCTGAAGCAGTTGTATTAGACCAGTTTGAATCATTTAAGAGATATGCTAGCGCATAAATTACAAAAATAACACTTATAACGAAAAGTACTGAAAAAAATTCTTTCCTATCTTCAATGTATTTTTTATCAATCAAGCTATCTTCATCTTCCTAACATAGCCACAGTCTTTACACTCGTAGTCAGGATATAAATCTGGATTGTTTGGAGATGCCCCATGCCAATGGAAACAATATTTGCCACATTTGACACAATATGAATTTTGTTTGTAACCCGTATATTGATGGGGTCTCGGGACAACGCTTTCCATTGCTGCCTGAGGCACACCCATTGCTGCAACTTGAGGAATTCCAACATCTTCTGCAGGTCCAGGCCCTGCATCTACTTCATTACCTGAAGAATAAGCAACCATATCGTCTACTAAATCAGCTTGAAATGCACCATCATTGTCTACACAAGCCAGTTTTGACATAGTTCCGTTCATCCATTGCTCTGCAGGTTCTTCAAAATCAACGTCACAATCTACTCTGTCATAAATTCTAGAACCACCCATGTCTTCCAAAGTTTTGTCCCAATCCTTTCCAGATTGACAAAATAAATCGTAATCTGTATCTCCAAGTGCACAAATTGAGAAATGAGTGTTATTCAAAATTTTACCTACTCCCACTGCAGACTCATACAACTCTTCTGCATTATCTGGCATTTCACCTTCACCCCATGTTGAGCAAACAATCATTACTCTAGACATACCAGACATTGATTTGATATCAAAACCATCCATGTCGTGTACTGTAGGAGTCAATCCATACCTTGTAGCTTCCTTCTGCCACTTCTCAGCTAGTCCTTCAGAATTACCACTCTGTGAACCGTACAATATGTGCAGATCACGATTTCCTTCTGTTGCGAATGTTTTTACATCAACTTCAGACATTATTTCTAATTCGAAACTAACAGTAATAAAGGTATTGCACGGGACTAACTTTTATCACTAGTTAGTGCCTAATTAGTAAACTTTGTGCTTAGAATATTAGGCACTAAAGTGATTTGCTTATATACTAATAAAGTTATAATTTAGATATGCGAAGAAGACATATGGTATCTTTCAAAGAACACAAACAAACGCTTTGTGGACACAGTGCCACCGAACAAGAATTCAGGAGAATGAAAATGTTTGCAGATAAGGATGTAACATGTAAAAGATGTTTAAACCTTTACAATGCACATTTAGAGCGATCTGAAACTCCTCTTGAAACTAATACGCACCCTTTGAAAGCAAAGGCCTAATTCTTCGGAAAATATTAAATTATTAGGCACTACTAGATGGTTGCATGCGTCCGCAGCCATCTAGTTTGCAAACTTAGAACTATGAGAAAAAGACATCTACCTTCCACTGAATTGAACTTTGTGACCATGTGTGGACATGAAACTACTGAACAAGAATTTTTAATGATCAAAGGAACAAAGGAAACTGATGTCACCTGTAAAAGATGTTTGAGACTTTACAATATCCACATGTCAAAAAACAGTTAAATAAATATTTTTAGAACGTCCGTTCGATATATATAGCGATAAACAGAATAACATTTGCCCAAAATTAAAGTGGGCACAGTTCTGTCGACCTTCTCGCGTCAGTTGACATTGCTGCACCCGGGGTGGATTTGGGGCCTGATCCTAAGATCAGGTTCCTCATCCGGCGTACAAGTTTTGTTTCCCGTAGCATCCTACTTGTTTCCTGGCTTGCGGGCTTAGATTGTTTCTCCTTAGGTTTTAAATTGTTTCCCTCTTTTCCCGCTCAAATTGTTTCCCCCAGTGTCCTGGTTGTTTCCTTTTTTGCATTCAAAGATCGTTTCCCCTTAGTTACCCAAGTTGTTTCCTTCTAGGCTTGTGCCCGTTTTCCTTAAGTTGGCTTCATATCCCGAGAGACATGTTTCCCAGATTGCGGGAACTTAGAATACACGGGGGGTGTATATACTGCTTATCAGATACACTTAAATATGATGAGCGTACAAATCTAAATTTCACTGATTTCAACGTGTTTTTTTAGTAACTCTTAAACTTTTTTGCCAGCCATTTTACAGACTTCATCAAAATGAATTTTTTCAACTGGTTGAACTGATAGTCGCTGACCGCGTTTGATTACAAGCATACCTTCCAAACTCTTATTATCTTTCAACTGGTCAAGAGATATGATTTCGTACAAACTTAGTTACGGGCTACATATCGAACCAAGAACCATCTACGGGTACGTTACGTTCTGTCGCTTTAGGGTCGTAGTAATTAGTATTTTATTATCAAATTGTGTGAATGTCTAGGATATGACTCTTTGCAAATTTTGGCAATTCCTATGATATGTGGAGGTTTAGTATTAGAATGATAATAGAGAACCAGATCTCCAATTCGCATTTTATCTCTCATGAAATTTCTAGCCTGATAATTACGAAACTCCATCCCAATGTGTACTGCCGTCTTTCACTAAATCATCAAACGAGTAAACGTGCGGCTCACTTTTCATTAACCAGTAATTTGTCATTACTTGGCTAATTCAGCTGCCTGTTTAACCCATTCGTCGCGCTTAACTCTTCCTGGGAAGAACTCAATCGCAACGTTTACTTCTTCTTCAATTTCAGATGTCATCTTTGCAATTTGTGAGAATTTGAAAATGCCAAGTGCATTCAATTTCTCTTCAATGAAAGGACCAATTCCTTTGATCTCCTGCAGATTATCCTTGTCAGAGGCACTTGCTATACCTAGAATGCCGAAATCAATGCCTTCAGCCTTGGCTGCTACTCTGTCTAAGTCTTCTGCCTTCTTGAGGGCTTTCTCATCGAGCTCTGCATCTTCACCAATTAGAATCTTGGCCTGAGCTACCCATTGGTCTCTCTTAACTCTACCAGGGAAGAATTCGATTGCTTCGTTAACTTGGTCTTCCAAGTCTGGAGTCATATTTGCAAGTTGTCTGTAAGTATAGATTCCTAGAGCATTCAATTTTTCTTCAATGAAAGGACCTATTCCTTTGATTACTTGTAGATCATCTTTTGATACAACAATAGAAGCTGCGACAAATGTCCTAGTAATTCCAGCTACGCCTGTTAATTGATCTCCTTGTTTACCTCTCCAAGTAAAAGTCTCACTTCCATCAGCATCAGTAATTGTTGCTGTACCTTCTGTTTCAAACTCCGATGCATTTGCTAATTCAACTTCAGAAGCTCCGCCTTCGACTTCGCTAGCTAGTGTACTTTGAGTGGCAACACCAATTACTTTGAAATCAATTGACTCTGATCTAGCCTTTACTCTTTCAAGTTCTTCTTGCTTCTTAACTTCWWYTTC
>MIZB01000123.1_pt1 | contig 28285 bp, 24 predicted proteins | sample 888171 | NCBI WGS metagenome assembly MIZB01 (sample SAMN05440186, study PRJNA335308) | marine metagenome | isolation source: marine water
AATTCTAATGCCAATCGTAGCAATTCCTATAGGTCTAATGTTTGCTGGAATGGGACTAATTCTGACCTCTTATACTCCATCTATTGATTGGTTCAATATACCTTTCTTTTTATTTATCAATCCAATGTTTATTTTAGCTGGAACCTTCTTTCCTCTTAATGAGTTCCCACCTATAGCACAAAATATTGCAATGTGCTTACCATTGACACACGCAGCAATTATTACACGTTCGATAGCTTATGGAAATGGAGTAGAAGGCCTAACAATCTCTTTAGTCTATGTATTCATTATGATGGGAGTTATGACCTATTTGGGTGTAACTTTATGCCGTAAGCGAATTGTTTCATGAACTTTTTAAATAAGCTGCAAGAGAAATTAACCTTTCATCTGGGCTGAACGAATATAAGACCAAGTTGAAACTGAAGTTAAAATTGCAGAAATTACCATTTCTCTTTGAAAATCTTCCCAACTGATTGCGATAATTACTAAGGATGCAAGCCCAATAATACCTGCATAAAATTTTGCTTTGTCCGGATCTTCTGTGAAAAATGAATGATCCTTGCCTGACATGAAAAACCATATTGTTATGTAAACCATCGCTGAAATCAAAAGTGCAGTTGATAAGGCACCTGTTTTATTAGAAATTTCTTCTCCAGAACTAAGTATAGGAATATTCATTCCCTGCTGAATAACTAAAACAAGATAAACTACTAAAGTTCCGTAACCTGCACCAGCAATAAGATATAACCAACCTCTAAGAGATTCTTGTTCTTTCCATCCATGCCCATCTCCATCACCATCCCAATTTCCTAAAGATTTAGAAATTTTACCAACTTGTGAATCTTCACTTTCACGCCTTATATCATCGCTAAGTTCTTCTTCTTCTTCTATTTCTTGTCCAGGTAATGTTCCATCTATATCCAAACCATTCATTATTCTTCCCCTTTCAATGGAACAATATTATGCCCCTTAAAATCAAACTCAACTGAACGACGTACTAAACCTTTCAATGTAAGTGATGTTACTCCTAAGTCTCTAGCAACGTCATTTGCAAAAGTACCTTCAGAACCAATCAATTCAACAATTTTAGATTCTAATGATTTGAATTTCTTTTCTGTCATTAAAACAACAGTTAATAGTTCTTGAGTTTCATCAAAAGTTAATGAAGTTGAAACCTGAAATGCATTGTAAAAAGTGCGATATCCTTTTTCTGGACGTCCAGTTTCACTATTTACTTCCCATCGTGACTCTACTAACTTAAATTTTTCAAAATAAGTAATTGCTCCATAAGTTTCCTCACCATGCTTAGCGACTAAATCACTAATCATAGTCCAACCTTCAGCTAATGTCGTTAATACTTCTCTTCTATTTACTGAATCTACTGCTCTAAAAAGGGCCACTAATTCAGCAGGGTCATTAATGAGTTTTACGCGTTTCATTTTTACTACTCTTCCCTATGCAAGTTTCCCTATAAAATAACCATATACCCTATTTTAGAGATCTATTTCACCTTCAAGACCACAATCTGAGCATTTAATTTGTTGAGTTCCACTAATTTTAGGAATATCCATTCTTGAAGAACATTCCGGGCATTCTATAGTCATAGTCTCCGTTACAACTTTCCTTTTCTTCACCCTTCTTTCCTTAACTGGTGAAACCTGAGGAACTACTGAGCCCATATACTCTGAGCCTGATATTGATGCCGGTTTAGATGGGGGTAAATAACCAGTATTCTGATCCTCTTTATTCCAAATATATACACCCACTCCAGCTCCGATAATTACAATTAATAAAATTCCAATCAAAACAGGTCCGTTAGCTATTTCAGAAATAGATCCAAGACCATCACTATTGGGTTGTGATTTCTCAGGTTCAACTATCGAAGTTTCTTCAATAATAGTTACTGTACAAGTATCTCGACTAGTAAGACCATCATCATCAGTTACTCTTAAAACTACTAAAAAATCCGAATCGATAGGTGTATAATTATAAGAATGAGTTGCGAATGCTGAACCAGTTGAATCTACGGAATCAATATCTCCAGTAGAACTATCAAAATCCCATTCATATTTTACTACCTTTCCAGGTGGTTTATCACTAGCAATAGCATTGAATAATATTTCTTCATTAAGTATAACTTCCTCTTGGCAGACTGCTGAAACTAATGGCGGAGAAAGAATCTGTATGGTAATCATTGTAGATTCACTTAAAGCCCCATAAGAGTCCATAACGCGCAAATATATTTCGTACCCGCCAGTATCAGATTCTAAAGTGACTATACTAGAACCATTATCTGAACTTTCATATGTATTTAGCCCATTTGCAAAATATAAAGTATCTGTAGTCCAAAGATACTGTAACGAATCTCCATCGGGATCCTCTGCATCACCAATCAAAATAACATTGGATCCTGCTACTACTGGATTCGGATCTGTAGCTACACTATTCAGTATAGGTACACCATTAATCATAATATTAGCAGTTACATTAGAAGACCAAAAACCAATGTCGTTTATCGCCCTAAAAATTATTTTGTGTGAACCACGTTGTAAAGAAGATGTACTAAATGAAGCTGATTCAGATATAATTGTTTCAATGCCACTGAAATTTGAAACCCACTGGTAGCCAACAACTTCTGTATCATTCGAAGCTTCAGAAACGGCTGAACCTGTAAAATCAATACTAACATCTTCACTAATTATGCAGCTTGAAAAATCAGTACAACCACTTATTGAATCAATTGTCGCCTCTGGAAAATCCCCTACACCTACATTAGCCGTAACGGGACGGCTCCATCTTCCTTCATTATCTTCAGCTTTAAAAGTAATTATGTGGTAGCCAGTTGTTAGATTAGAAATTGTAAAATTGGACAAGTTCGACAGATTGCCATCAATATTTGAATTCCAAAGATAGTCTACAATAAAACCATCAGAGTCAAATGCAGAACCATTCATAGCAATCAAAGTACCTGGTAAAGCAGTAGTTGGATTTATAGATTCAATGACAGTAATTGGTGCTTGATTATCTAATTGTTGTTCGTAGTATAATTCCAAGCCCTCGGAAGTTCCTACTAATATGTTTTCACCTCTGTAAGACATTGACACGCTAGTAATGCCTCCTGAGGCTGTAGTTCGCCAGATTTCGTCACCATTTGTAATATTAGCTAATAATAATTTCTTATTTGTTGATCCTGCAACCAAATAACTTCCTTTACCATTAAAATCAACCTCAGTTATTTCACCTCCAATATCTTTCTCCCAAATTGTAAAATCCAAACTCAAATCAAGAACAGAAACCAAACCTTGATCAGTTCCAAAGGCATAATAATTTGAATTCAAACTACCTGACACACAAGTTACCTCATCGGGTTGAGCATATTCCATTTCTATTACACCATCTAAAGATGCAAAAATGTAAACTTTACCATTTTCAGTTCCCACAATCAAATGATTACTATCTTCAGAAAAATCTAAATCTATAATCTGCCCATCTAAAGTGCCTGAATGATACCATACATAATCTGAAGATGAAGTATCATAAACGTAAACATTACCATCTTCAGTGCCTGCTGCAAGATATTGGGAATTTGAAGATATTGCTACTGAAGACATCACATCGTCAACAAAATTTGCAGACCATATTTCCTCATTTGAAGATTTACCAAAATAATAAACATTACGATAATCAATTACAGCAATATGAGAACCATCAGATGTTATATCTACGCCATTGACACTTAGGAAAAAATCTGATTTGTCCCATTCTTTAGTTCCTTGCTCATAAAGTGTGAGTGTTGCATCACTTTCTTCAGCTATAACTACGTATTTACCATTTGAAGACATATCCATAGAAGTTATACCTTGACCTAAAGTTTTACTATTGTAAGGCGTAGAAGTGTGATTTAACCACAACGAAACTGTTTTTCCATAAGTCGCAGATATATTTCCAGAATCTTCTGATATTGAAACATCAGTAATACCGTCAGTAGATACATAAGTCCAAGTAGGCTCTTTTTCAGCATTAGCACTAGAAAAACTGAATAAAATTGCAACTAATAATATCACTAGAGTTAATTTCTTCATTATTGAGATACCTGTATTCTTATTTTGTTAGTAATGGGGGGATTATTACAATGACCCTAACCTCTCATTAGATTATAACGCCCTCTTAATTCGAGTACTTTTAATGCTTCTAGTACTGGACCTGAATCACTCCATTCAGAATAATGTGACAAAAATATTTCTCTACCTGAAATTTCTGAATGATGAGAATCTAGAGATTCTAAAAATACACGTAAATCTGATGCTCTATCCTCACTATCATCCGAAACTGAAGATAATCCAAAGTCAATAGCATAAACCACATCTGTGACCATGAAATTACTAGTGGTAGGGTCTCCGTGAACTATATTTAATGAATGAAGTAATGCTAATAGTTTAGCAGTTTCATCCAAATACTGATTGAAATTATCTCCTCTTAATGCCTTCTCAAGAGTAACACCATCTATAAATTCCATAATAATGCAACTCTTAGAAATATCAACACTGTATATTGCTGGAACTTTCACACCATGTGAAAATAACCGCTCAATTATACGAGCTTCACTCCGTAACCTTTCTTTAACTAATCTTTTTTCAAGAACGGGATGTCTATAACCACGCTTATTTCTTGTTTTAAAAATAACTTTCTGGCCAAGCCACTGACGTGTTTCCACAATTGCTTCCGCCCCCCTATACTTTATCTCCATGTAACTTCCACCATATCTGTTCGGTATCTTTGATCAACCTCATTATCTTTTTCGGTTATCTTGTAATCAGCACTCATCATTTGAAGACCCAACCATGCAATCATGACGCCATTGTCAACACAGAGAGATCTATCTGGAACAAAACATTTGACTCCACGCTCTTCAGTCATAATTGCAGTCATTTCTCTGAGACGTGAATTACAGGCTACACCACCTCCCAATACTAACTCTTTTTTGCCAGTATGTGCTAAAGCTCTCTCAGATACTTCACAAGACATGGCAAAAGCAATCTCCTGAATTGAATAAGCTACTGTGCTAAGAGAGTGTCCTGAATCTAATTTTTGTTTAGCTGCAGTCATCAAACCTGAAAATGCTAAGTCCATACCTTTTACGGAATAAGGAAGATCTAAAAGTTCATCACCTTTTGCTACTTTTTCAAGTTTAGGGCCTCCGGGAAAACCCATTCCAGCCTCCCTGGCAAATTTATCCAAACCATTTCCTATACCTATGTCAATTGTTTCTCCAAATACTCTGTAACGTCCAGCAGCATAGGCAATAACTTGTGTATTAGCACCCGAAAGATAAAGTAAAACAGGATCTGTTGCACCTTCAAGAAGGCCGATCTCTAAATGAGCTACACAATGATTCACACCCAAAAGAGGTATGTCGTTAGAATATGCAAAAGCTCGTGCAGCAGTAGCTCCAGTTCGTAAACAAGGGCCAAGACCAGGCCCTCTTGCATAGGAAACAAGAGAAATGTCATCTGGAGTCAAGTTTGCTTCTTCAAGTGCTGCTTTGAATAAATAGGGTAACTTTTCAGAATGATGGTTCGCAGCTTCTCTAGGATGTATCCCACCTTCTTCAGGTACATAAAGTGCTCTTTGGTTAGAAAGTATCTCACCTTCAGAAGTAATCAAGCCAACACCGGCAGTATGAGCTGTTGATTCAATGCCTATTGCTATTTTACTCAAGATCTTTCTCGTCTTCAATTTCTTCAGATATCGCCATTTCTCTTAAATCTTCATCCTCAGAAACAGACTTTTCAGATGTAGATATATCTTCTGAATCTGAGGTAATAACTTCTTCTTCCATACCTGTATAGATTATGTAACTGCACAGACTCATTAGCGTAAATATAGCCAATAAAGCAGTCCAAGACCCTGAAGATTTTACATTTGCATCATCATCTGTTTCAACTTGTAAAAAACGGTAGACTGTAATTTTATGATTTGAAACATTAGGTAAATCATCAAATATGTCCGCTTGAACTCCAAAAGACATTGGACCCTCAACAGAGGCTTTCCAAGAAACATTTGCCCTCTGTGATATATTGGAATCCAAGGAAACTACAGTTGTGGAATAGCCTGAATTACCATTTATTAGGAGATTTAGATTAAAATTATAAAAATTTATATCTGTCGGATTAGTGATTATAACACTAAAATTGACATTAGACCATTTTGGAGCTTTCTCTCCCGCCCCTAGAACTTCATCATCTACAAAAATTACTGGCGAATCTAGACTAATGTGTGTGTGATTTAAATTGAAATTTTGAATGATATCTGTATTATCAAATATTCTACCTTCCCAAGGCACGTCAATATATCCAAAATAAAGATTAAGATAAAACGTGAATTTTGCAGTATGTTCTATTTTTTGACCAAAAGAATCAATTTCGTACTCTTTAGCCCAGTTCCAAGTTCCAATCATACGTTCACCCTCCCATTGTCTTACTTCAAAACCTGAAATTGGGAGTCCAGTAGAATTATCAAACGGTGAAAAAGTAATCCACCATTCCTGAGTCATTTGTGTACTACAATTATAGTAAAATATAGACTCTAAGTCTGGAGTTGCCCCAATGGAACGCAAACCCTGGGTGTAATTTCTAATAGATACGCTTGAAGCTTTCAAATTAGTATCTTCAGAAAAAATACCATAATTAACCATATTAAAACCATCAAGTACTAATCCTGTAATCTCCACATCACCACCCACTAACCAAATCATTCCATAGTAAATATTTGAATTGTATATGGAAAGACTACTTTCATTTAAAACCAGAGTATAAGGTGAAATAATAGATTCGTTTTCAACCCCTGAATTACTATCAAACTCCATTGTACTGATTGTTGTATTGTATAAATTTAATTGTCCCCCGGGCTTAATTCTTATTTCTGAAGTAGTTAAGTCTAATGTTCTATTAACGTTTAAACTACAATTTTCAAATGTAACTTCACCATCAATTAGAATATCGCCTTGAAGCCATATCTGATCATCCGTGAATATTCTGACTTCTTCCTCGGCTACAGTTAAATTATCAAAATGATGGACCTCTGAAGAAGCATTTAACGTTAAAAAAACTATTGTAAAAAAGAAAAATGCCGCTACTACACCAAATATGCGCATGTAGTTCCAAGGAAAAGTCCATATAAATCCAACCTCCCAAAAATTGGAGTGATATTTGTTTTAAAGGGAGCCTTATTTGACATAATAATGAAACGCCTTTTAGGAGTAATTATTGCAGTCGTCATTCTTTCACTGCCTTTGGCTCAAAGCGAAATTGACACTTACATTAGTAACCCTGGTAATATTCCCGATTTTCATAATTTTCAGACACCCCAACTAGAACCCGGACAAAGTGGAGACTTTTCTTTAGAAATACTTAATAGATATAATGAAAGTCTGGAAGAAATCATAATTATTGCCGAAATTTATCATAGAGCAGATATCGATGAATCTGAAAGTTTAGAAGTAATACCAAGTTCTGAAAGACCATACATCCAAAATGCAGTATGGAATTCTAATCTCTTTGGAGAAAAAAACATTGTGGAAAGTGTTGATACAAGAAAAGCCTCTTATGAAATAGATGAAATTCAATCCAACGAAACAATAAGCCTGAAGTTTGAGATTAAAACTAATGATGATACTAAGGAAGGCACCTATTTTGTCAGATTCGATATGAATTTTGTGCACAACGGAACCGAACGACAAATGCAATCTCGTGGCCACTGGAGTATGGATGAATGGGAAGACGCTACTAACAGAAGCAATATCCCCTCAGGTTCACCTGGAAATATTAATCTAACAATATTAGATGTAGATGGAATCATACCTGACTCTTCTTTTGGAGTGAAAAAACCTATCCCAAAATGGCCATTGTACGGATTAATTAGCTTAACTATAATTTTTGCAGGACTTTCTGTAATTTTCTATCTTGAAGAAGAAGGAAATTATCCTGGATTAAATAAATGGCTTCAAAAGCAAAGGGGCAAACTTAATGAGTTTAGGTTGCGCCTTAAGTACCGAAAAAGCCGCTAGAGATGCATAATCTAAATCTCCTGTTTTTTCTATTGCACTCTTAACCTTTGGCTCTCCGAGTATTGAAATTATTTCAGCCAATTGATCATCGTTAAGACTCAAGAAGGCTCTACGCAGGTGATAACCCTTCGATAATTCTCCACCTATACGCTCCTTAAGTAAACCTTGATACGGACTTAAAGTTTTAGAGTCAAAATTTTCTTTTCTATGTGCATTTTCAATAACCTCTGATGCTGCATCCGCTGAAATTAAACCAGAATAAATTCCACCACCTGAAGTTGGCTTGGCCATGCCTGCAGCATCACCAGTTAACAGGACATTATCTGCATAGCTAGGTTCTCTAGTTCCAAAAGGAATTAGCCCACTTACACGATTGATGATCTTAGCACCACCTAACAATTTGGAAGGGGCGCCCTTGTGAAAATAGTCTCTGAAAAAGTTTTTAGGCCTGTTTGGTAAAACTGTAGCCATACCTATTCGCCCAGTATTTGGACCAGTAGGAATACCCCAACCAAAAAAACGTGGAGCCAATTCAGAACCGACAAACAAATCAACATGATTCTCTATGCCTTTATATCCTTCAACATCGGCACCAAAGGCTGCTAAAACTTCTCTTTTACTACTAAGTCCGGCATCTCTAGCAACTCTTGAAGCTGGACCATCTGAACCAATAAGCATCTTAGTTTCTAATTCAATTTTACCACTTTTACTCTGAATCGTTGCAATTATACCATTAGATGACTTTCTATGGCCTAGATACCTATGACCTGATCTCAACTCAGCTCCAGAATCTATAGCTTTGTTAGCTATGGACCTATCTAAATCGGGCCTATCAATTACCAGTGCTTTAGTATCATTAGCTTGAAAATTAAGAAACGAGTCTTTAGGGCCCCATAAACGGGCTCCATTCATTTCCTGTGAAACTGGCCTCTTGTATCCTAGATATTCAAATGTTCTTGGAGTAATGAGCCCAGCACATTGACAAGGTTCTCCTACTATTTCATGCTCTTCAACAAGTGTTGTAGAATAACCTGCTTTCGCTAGGTTCCAAGCTGTTCGCGAACCACTTGGTCCAGCACCTATTACTAATGCATCCAGCATTTACTCAAATCACTCAAGCGGTACTAAATCAATTTGACAGCTATCAGATAAGCCTGCATCTGCTAAAGATAAATTAACATCGACTGGAGCTCCGTTGAGCATAACTGCAAAATTGGAATGAGGCAGTTGGAACTTTTCTATACAATTTTGCAACAATTTGTTAACAGGCATATTCGAAGGTACCTTAACATTAGCAGTCTTACCGTCTACTGAAGACACAATAACTACACCAATCTTGGAAGGTACTGGAGCAGGAGCTGCTTCTTCTTCACTAGGTTCATCGTCATCAGAAGATTCACCGTCAATTCTTCTTGAACCTCTATTGCTGCGTCCAGCTCTTCTTCTTAGTATAGGAACTGCAACCAATGCGAGTGCACCTACAACCAATAGGGCTACTGGCCAGAGTAATGGTACTCCCTTAATTAATTCTCTTTCAGTTAAGTCCGATATAAATTCAATTTCTCCTAAAACTGCAGATAATACTAATGGTAAAGTATCCTGGAATTCATCGTTATCAGTTCCACCACCGTTAGTGGCTGAATCACAAGAATTACATTGTTTAATCTCAAAATTACCACTACCTGCATCTATTGTGTAGGTCAGATCAAGCTCGTTTTTGTTATCTTCGTTAGGAACTTTCCAAGAAAACTTAACTTCTGCACTATCTCCTTTGTTGATAGATTCACCAACTTGAGCTGTTAACTCGGTACCAGTTCCATCTTCAAAAATAACTTGCAACGGCTTAGTACTTACTAACCAGTCCGCATTACCAATATTCTCTATCGTAACTGTTATTTCTACATCTTCATCAACTTCAGGGTTTCGAGGATCCATAGATATTTTCTTGATAGTAAAATCTGGTAATATTTCAAATTTAACTTCAGACTCACTCTGTTCAAAGACACCAGAACGAGGATATTCATTATCTGCATACCTGCCTAATTCATCAAACATATGACCTGTTTCAGGTGAAAAGCCATCTCCAGCAGTTTCACATTCAAAAATTCCAAAGTCATCACAAACTGGATTTATCTCAGCCCGGAAAGTAGTCCATTCTTCTTCAACAGCTTTCCAACGGAAGCGAACATCTGTAGTTTCACCGGCATCAACATCAAAATCAACATAGTCTTTGTTTGTACGATCTCTTAGAACTTCATTATCTTCACTGCTATCTGCTGTAATGTAGAGTCTTGCTCCATTTACATCTGCTGCACCAGTATTACTAACTGTTACCGTAAAGGTCACTATATCGTCGATATTAGGAACACTACTAGCCGGATTACCTGCATACTTACTATCAATACGCATTGAATCAATTGCTAAATCCGGTTTTACTCGTAATAACTCCGAATATCTAGCATCGTTATTATTTTCATTCGGTTCCAATATTTTTCCATTATCATCGTCGTCATCATAATCTGCTCGAACCTCAACATACCATTCTCCACCTTTAATTAACCAATCATCTGAAGCTATAGATTTTTGGTTTGCTGATTTAATATTAGTTGTTTTGTCATATAATGAATAAATCCATGTATTCTCGCCTTCATCAAATTCAAATCCAAGCCAATCTTCACTAGTTGCTACTTCATTATCAGTTGGAGCTTGTTTAGGATAGAAGTATATCTCAATCCTGACATCATCTGCATCAGCTGAGCCAATATTTTGAACATCAACCAAAATTACTACAGTATCTCCATCTTGAACTTGTGAAGCATTACCAACTACACCATCTATTTCTAAAGTTATATCGGATTGCGTGATTGTCAATTCGGGTCTTTGAACTACTACTACCAAACTGATATCCTCACGTGCATTAGGATCATCCTCTTCATCTCTTACAGAAATTTGAATTGTGTAATTTCCTTCGTCAGCTTGATCTGCAACTTCGACAAATACCCAAAGGTCATCTAATTCTCCATCATCAATTGATAAACCTGAGGTAGTAGACCACGATTGAGTTTTAGAACTATCTTGCCAAAAAGTGACCGCCCAGTCATCATCCAGAGTAGATACTATTTCAGGTATGAAAATATCAGGATTAGATCCCGTATTGTCTAATTTAACCTTGAATTTTACACTATTTTGTGTAGAGGTTCCACCATAATCTGGATAAATTTCTTGGAATTCGTCGATAGCAGTCGCAGACATATCTCTTCGTGGAGCTGCAATATTAATTATTACTGCAGTTGTACTTTGAGTTTCTTCTTCACTATTTCTTACAGTAATAGACATAGTATAATTTCCTTCATCTACTTCATCTGCATCAACTTCTGCAATAAACCATAGAGATTTACTCTGATCTTTTTCTAAAGCTTGACCAGTTGTAGACCACTTATCACTTGATGAACCCGGATTACCTGAATTCTTTGTAAAGAAATCAGAATCCCAACCAGCACCAAGGACATTATCCAATTCTGCGGTGAATTTATCATCGTGTGAACCTGTATTTTGAACTGTAATTTTGAAACGGGCTGTATTTTTTTCCTCATTACCTGCTTCTGGTGACAAAGTAACTTCCTCTTCACCGTCTGCTACACCGAGTGTAACGGATCTTACAGGTTCTCTTACATCTAATGTTGTCGATGCTTGGACGGCCGGTTCCGCACCACTACCTGCTGATGCTTCAGTTATTATAGTATAATTACTTGCATCTGAATCCGAATCTGGTGTTATACAAAGGTAGAGATACTTAGATTCTCCTGCATTGATAGAGCCAGTAAAGGAACCACTTGAACAACTAGCTGATGTGAAAATTGATACTGTCCATTCATCAGGATATGATGTGGCTACAGTTTCAACATTTACATTATCATTTCTATTACCTGTATTTATCAATTTAAGCGTAAATTTCTCTCGACGATCATTAGCACTGTCTTCTGTTGAAGGGTATGTTTCTATCATGTCGGTACCAACAACTGTAAGACTAGCCCCATAAATCTGACCTATATTTGTGGTCAAATCAGAAACATCACTAACAGATAAATCACCTGAAGATTTAGCTTTTATTCGAACTTCGTATTGAGTTCCTTCAAGTGCATCTCTTTCCTGAGTAGTAATATTGTTTAAATCATATTCCGGTAATGCTACAGTAATAGTAACAGATGCTGTTTCATCTTTACCCAATACAACTGATGCGGGGTCCACTGAAGCCCAAAGTAAGTCATCATCCAAAATAGACATAAGAATGGTATCACTACCATCTCCTGTATTTTTAACATCCACACTGAAAACTGCAGAAGAACCTGGAGTCTTCTCAATTGAAGTTACATCTGCATTTAATTCAACTCCACGTGAAAGTTCTACTTTTATGGTCAAAGTCAATGCATCCTGAGATTTAGTTCCATTTGCACACGTATCACAATTAGACACTCCAGATACATTAACGGCATAATCTCCCTTATTAGTACCTTCAGGAACTGTAATTGATAAACCCACTAAACCTGATGAACCTTCTACAACATTTAAGAAAGAGGTGTTAAATTCTAAACCAGTCCAACCATCAGGGGCCGTGGAAGATAAAGCAACAATATCATCGCCAGTTCCCAAGTTATCAACAGTTATAGTAACTGCTACAGGAGTTCCAATAATTGCATCAATCGTGCTACTTTCAACGGATAAATCTATCCAATACTCCTGATTAACAATTGTAGTAACCCCTACAGTTGTGTTAACCCATTTTGGTGGATTTTCATCAGAAGCGCCTAGAGATGATGCGGTTATATTTGTGGTAAATGCCTCATTTTGTTCCCCAGAAGGAATCGTAATAGTTACATTGACTGTTTGTTCGCCACCTGCTGCTACTTCTTCAACATATTCAGATTCTAATTGAACAATCCAATTTGCAGGATAATCATTTATCAAAAGTTTGAATGAATCAGTACCAGTTCCCTTATTCTGGACTCTCATAGGATAGATTAATTCAGCTCCAGGATCTCCAGATTTAGAGGATACTATAAGATCAACTTTGTACTGTTTATTAACTGAAGTAGTCACTGAACTAGTATCGTAAGCAGACGCAGAATCTTCTGAACTTCCATTAACAGTTATTATATTGTCACCAACAACTGCATCTTCATCGATATTAACTGTCAAATTAACTACCTTAGTTTCTCCCTTTTCTAAATCTAAATCCTCAACTATAGAAGCCCAGCTAGCCTTATCACCTTCAAGACTTAGAGCAATTGTATCATCTGAATTACCTTTATTCTTAACTGAAATTGAATAACTTAATGTGTCTCCAGGGTCGCCTGATTGTGTAGTATCACCAGATACTGAAACTGATACTTCATAAACTTGATTAACATTAAGGAAAACATCTCGATTCTTCTGGGTAGTAGCATCTTCTGCTGTAGCCCTGATAGTTATTTTATATCCATTTTGCGCAGTCGTGTCCTCAGGAGCTGTAACTCTTAATGTAGTTGTTGCATTTGCACCTGCTGCAAGTGTAAATGAGGACTCTCCTAAAGTACCCCAAGTTGAGTTAGACCCCGTCAAAGATAATGTGATTTCATCTTCTCCGTTCCCTTGGTTTTCAACTTTTAAGTTATATGTTACTTCAACATCAGGATTAGCTGATTGGGTATCTCCACCAACAATTGTTATCTTTGGATCATATTTTTGTAAGACTGTTGAACGTGAAGTAAATGTTTTTGAAACTGAAGCATTCTCTTGTGAAGTTACTTTAACTTGAATAGTTGCAACAACGTCTGCTGCAGCACTATTAGGTGCTTTAACAACTAAAACATCAGTCAAATTAATGCTTTGATCGACACCAAGACTGCTTATTTCATCATTATCTAATGAAGCTTCCCAGCCATCTGGTATACCATCACTTATCACTGCAATATCAAAACTATCCACTGCATTACCTTTGTTAGTTACCAAAAAGGAATAGTAAACGCGCTTACCAGCTTCAATGTCTTGAGCACTAGAACCTACTTTAGAAACCTCAAGTGCAGGTAATTGATTAACCCGAACTGTAACTGAAATTGAATAAGATGTTTCATCATCTTCAGAATTGGCAAAGAAATTGATACTCTTTAAACCTGCAAGAGCTTCAATATCTGGAGTTATACTAAAGGAGACTGTTGAAGATTCATCCGGATCTAGACTAATTGAGCCAGGTAACGTAAATGACCAAGCATCAGTACCTGTAGATGTTTGTGAAAAAGTAATTGTATCCTCGGTATTGCCTTTATCATTCTTGACAGTAATCGAGAAAGTTGCAGCAGTATTTGGATCTACACTGATTTCACTTACACCAGTAGTTAGCGAAGTCCCATATATTTTCTTTACTTTAGCGCTTCCTGCAGTTGTTTCATTATTACTGGCTTCACCAGCTGATTGACAATAAACTGAAAATTGTTTAGTAACCCCTCCAACAGCATTGGTTCTGTTTCCAATTTCAACATACAGTGTTACAGTACCAGAAGTATCATCATTTATACTAATCTGAGCTGGTAAGACATACATTGACCAACCAGTAGGTATTGTTGAAGCTATACCTAAATTGTAGGTATCATCATTAGTACCTTGATTTTCGATTGTTACAGTATATGTTAATGTTTCTTCAGGCTCCCCTTCCTGCGTTGAGGGAGATAATGATATTTGGTGCTTATAATCTACAGCTTCAGCACCACCTGATATCAAAACAAAAAATAAACCGGCCAAGACGAAGGTCAAGGCGATTGCTAGCCAATTAGTTTGGTTTAAGCTCATTGCTATTTCCAGAACTTTTCACCCGAGCGCAGGTTATAAAGCTTAGTGAATAATTATTAATAATAGTTGCTAATAGTTGCTACATGAGCAGTTCATATTCGCTACCACCTATCTTACTACTTCAAATCGAAGCTCTCGTCGACTCAGGACACTATAGCAGCCGTTCAGATGTAGTAAAAGAAGCCCTACGTTTTTTGATGGAAAAGAAGAATCACCTCCGATATGCCTCGGCAGTAGAAATATACAAAAAAGGAAAAGCCACTTTAACAAAAGGAGCTGAAATTGCAGGAGTTTCTCCAGATACTTTTAGGAATGTTTTGAATGATCAGGGAATATTAACTCCCGATACTGTGGAATGGGAATCTATAGAGTGATTATTTAAATATGAATCGTCGTGAAAAAAAATACTATGAAGCCATTGAATGGCTAGATTCTTTAAACCTAAATAAGATAATTCCAGGACTAGATCGTATTACAAAATTGATGAATATTCTAGACGATCCACAAGATAAACTAAAAATAATAATGGTAGGAGGGACAAATGCTAAGGGCAGTACTTGTCATAATCTTAACTATAATCTAAATAAGACCGGAGTAAAAACGGGGTGTTTCACATCACCTCACTTACACACTATAAGAGAGAGAGTAAAGCTCGGAAACGAAATGATAAGCATGGAAGAATTTACTGAAATCATATTTAAGTTAAAGCATATTAATCAAAAACACGATATAGGTGCCACATACTTCGAAATATTGACTGCACTAGCTTATTATTATTTCAATGATAAAAAAGTAGATTATGCCATAATGGAAATTGGGCTAGGTGGTGAATGGGATGCTGTCAATATAGGAAATGCCAAAATTGCCATATTAACAACGCTGGGAATTGATCATGTTGATTACTTAGGAAATACTCTTGAAGAAATTGCAACAACAAAATCTAAAATTGTAAAAGAAGAATCAGTATTGATAACTGGTTGGGAGAAGGAATATCACAAATACATACCAGAATGTGAAAGTATAGACTATGGAAAAAACAGTGATATATGGATAGAACTTACTCTCCAAAAATTGAAAATTAAATCATCTATTGAAATAATACCAGTATCTGGTAGATTTGAAAAGTATGAAAACTTTACACTTGATGTTGCACACAATGAGCAAGCTATCCAATATTCGATGAAAAAAGATAGGGAATATGAAAACATAATTATAGGAATATTAGAAGATAAAAATATAAAAGACATGGTTAAAATGTTACCAAAAAAAATAAACTTAATGGCGTGCGACCTGCCAACTGAGAGAGCCATTTCAGCAAAGAAATTAAGTGAAATAGCTAGGAGTATGCAATATTGCTGTTCGGAATATGACAATGTAAAAGAGGCCATGAAAGATGCTAAAAAAATGAAAACGCTTGTCACTGGATCTTTTTATACAGTTTCTGAGGCCAGAAAATATTTAAGTTTAAAAGGGCACAGTGAACTATAATTATCTCCTCTTTTTAGAATAATATATGAAAAAGGTATTCTCTATTGCATTTGTCACCATTTTGCTAGGAATGGCATTTAGCGGGTGCTTAGGCAATGGTTTATTTTCAAATGATGAAAATACAATTACAATTACGTCACCAACTTGGACGAAAGGAGATTTTTGGGAGTACAGCATTAAAGCATCAGGGCTAGAAATTTCCACTACAATGGTTGTCTCTATCGATGATGACGATACCGACTATTACATTGGCACAGGTTCACTAGAGGATGCAAAAAGGCATGCCGTTCTAAATCACAATCCAGCTATAGGACGTGTTCAAATGTCTGATTTTGCAATATATGAAAAGAATATACCGCAGACACTATTAGATTTCCCATTAGAAAAGGATAAAGGATGGAGCTTCGGATTATATGATAAAGAACAATTTAATGCAATAGTTAAAGACATAGATGAAAATATAGCACACATAGTCGCCACTAGTTCGGATGGGGCACGGTTAGACTATACATTTGATAGTGAAGCAAGATGGTTGTCAAATTTTACTTTTATTGATTCTAACGGTGAGACTGTCTTAGCAATGAAACTAGCAAACTATGGTAAGGGTTTCACAGGTAACTCATATTTCTGCAGAGGTGGTGATTTGTATGATGAAGAATTCACTGGACCTGACGTAAGTGTATATGACACTATATTCATCAATGAAGGCCATGAAAGATATGGTGATTGGGATTACATCATTTATTTCTTAGACGCAGATATAGGAAGTTCAGGAAGCGGTGAACTGGTGTTAAAAGATCATTTAGAAACTGATATTTTGGTTGAAACATTAAGCCCAGGAACAACTATGAGCGAAATGGGAACTGTAGGTGGTTCAAGCGGTAACTGGACCTTTGAAATTTCATTATCAGGGGATGCTGATGTTAGAATGAGAATTGCAGGGGCAATACAGTACACTTATGCAGTATAATTATCTAACAAATAATCTATATTTTTGATCAGTTTCCCTAATCTCGTTTTCGATTCTCTGAGAAATGTATTTTTCCGGATTTCTAAAATTAGGTATCTTCTCTTCCATTTCTTTAAATGTAGTATATGGCCTATTATTGACTATTAAGTTCATTGTTTTTTTACCCAATCCAGGAATTAATTCAAGTGAATGGTATCTCCTAGAGATAGGGCCTGCATTATTGTAAAATTGTATAAATTTTTCTTCATTTTCTTTGACAACTTCATCTAAAACAAAAGCTAGCTCAGATTGTGCAGTATGAGTTAATTCAACAAAGTTTACCCGAGCTCTGACATGGTCTATTTGAGTTCGCTCTTCGGTTTCTTTTCCTATATAGCAGCGATCTCCAATATTTATTGCAGCTCCAGTTACAGGCTCCATATCGAATATCTTAAATTCTTCAATACCTAAACCGTAAACTACTGGTTCTCTACGAAATCGTCTTTTACTATCTGGCCTTCCATCAGGTAATACATCTAAAACATACGCGTAATCTTCCATAAATCATGCACCCGTAGTCTCCTTGACTGCACTAATTATAGACTCTATTTCTTCTTTGCCTAATGAGAAACGCTCACGGGCAAAAATCGAACGCACATCATCGGGATGTGTTGGTAAAATATCTGCAATTTTTGCAGCATAGTAATCATCAACATGCTCTAGCTCAATAACTTTATCCATTATTTCCTTAGATTGTTTAGGTGGACTCTGCGATACTAAACGAACATGATCCAAAGCTAATTTATGTTCATATTGTATTTGCTCAATCAAATTTAATCTTGTAGAACCGCAGGAATCACAGGTCGGACCTACTGGAGCTTCAGATTCTTCACCATCTTCTTCTGATGGCTTTTCAACAACAGGTTCAATCTCTGGAACTGCTTGAAAATTACCACATTCAATACATCTTAATTTATTTTCACGGATGCTTAATTCTTTCTCTAATAATTCCTTTACGTCTCCTAGTGGGACTGGATTAGGTTGTGATTCGATTTCCATTTTAACTCCTTATTTTGCCTTTCTTAAATGCTCTGGACGGACTATTAAGTCCTTTTCCATATTGCCCACACGAGTGCGGACCACATATGCTTTGCCCTGATTTCCGGTAACTTTACCAGTCAATCCATGAAAACGATGATGAGGTTGCCCTTTGTGATACGAAGGATCAATTACTACATTGACGGTATCTCCGTCATTAAATGTTTGCAGTGAACGCGTAATCGGAGATAAGCCTCGCTCTCTTGCTGGGCGAGATAGCTTGTGGCGTGAACCACTTCTCAAACCTTGGGATCTTTTAGTCATTTTTTTCCTCTTTTTCTTGAAGATGTAAGTTAAGGACGTCCAAAACTTCAACCTTGCATTTAGCATCAATCAACGACGCAAGACTAGGGACTGTTCGTCCGTCATCTCCACTGACAAGCTCACGTATGTAAGTACCGTGCTGAGCTCTAATCACCAGTTCGGCCATTCCATCAACAAACGAGACTACATCTACGCTGTTAACCAGACGGGGGCGGACCAGATCAGCTCGACGGTGTGAAACACGTGTGGGTGTCCGTTGTTCGATAACTGTGCTCGACAACCTCTGCGCACCTTTCTTAAGGCTTTCGATTGAAATTTCATCTGAAATTGAAACATCTACTCTATAAGTTTTGTCACAAACTGTATTTTTTAATTCTGCAACCCTAGATCTCGGTACAAATTTCAATTCCGAAGCCTGAACTCTATCTTTATTATCTACATTAACTTTCTTTCCTATTTTTTGAAGATCCAAATCTCTATTTTTAGGCATACGAAGTTCTAAAACAAAAGGACGCCCATCTCCAAGCATTGCAGCATCTATGTCCTCACGACCCATTCCGTGGAACAAATCCTCACTGCAAGAACTCTCAATCGTAAAAGGGTGAGCAATCAAAGACTGAACCGAATCGGGATATAATTGGCCAGTATTATTACATTTAGCACAACCAACCCCTCTGCAACTATGACAGGGCCATCTTGTTTGTGGAACTGTTCGATCATATTTGTTATAATTACCTTCAATGAATAAGGATTTTATCTCTAGATTTACAATATCATATCCAGTATCAATTATGGCCACCGCATCAGGATTATCCATCTTTGCTTCAATTCCTAATTTTTTGTAAACACTAATACCTATTTCTCGGTTTAATTGAGATTTGAGAGCTTCACCTGTATTTTCTCCAAACTGTAATTGAAATTCAATCTCTCTACTAAGAATATCTTTATCGACAACAGTACCTATCTTAAAACTTGAAATTGAAAAATCTGAAAATGAATCTATAACTAAGTCTCTAAAGTTAGAAATTTCCGAAATTAAGCCATCACAAAGACTACAATCTATCTCCTGTGCTATCAATCTTTCTTGTAAATTAGAGCCTTCCTTAATTTCCAACTGATTAAGGATTTCTAAGCCTCTCTCACGGTTGTCCAATCCAAAACCTACCTTTCCAAAAGCTCTACCAAGACAAGACAAACATAATGGAGCAAATTCTTCTATTTTATTTAATTCCAACATTCTAGATAAATTCCCTAATTTTCTGTGCTATTTCAGGAGTGTCTGTTACTACTGAATCTACATCTTGATGAATAAGCGTCTTCAATAAGTCTTGGTCATTAACAGTCCACACCTGTATTGGAATACCTTCACTTACGAATCTATTAATCCATCCAGCCTCATAAAGTTTATAATATGGAGATATAAAATCAGCACCGCTTTCCTTAAATCTATATAGAAATAAGGACTCATAAACAACTTCGAGAAGTTGACTAAAACTAATTTCAGAACCAAGAAGCATGCCGACTTTAACTTTTTTATCTATTTCTTTAACCTTCTTAACAACATCCAGATTAAATGACTTAACGATAAAGCACTCATACTCAAAATAATTTAATATCATAGGTATTACCTCTCTTTCATATCCATACTCTTTAAATTCTACATCTATTTCAATCTTATCTTTGGATAGAGAAAGAACTTGTTCTAATGTAGGTATATTTGGATTAATATCAATTATCTGCGAATAATTCATATCTTTCAGTGCTACACCGTTCAGTAAAGGATCATGAAAACAAACAATCTGAAAATCTTTCGTCCGCCTAATGTCGACTTCGACCATATCTATTTTCAAATTGATTGCATCATTAACGGCTTTAAGCGTATTATCTTCACTATTTTTTGATGTGCGGCCCCTATGTGATATTATCTTTGTGACCATGAACTGTAATATCCCTATGCGGGATGTTTAAATATTAAATAGTGTTAGTAGGTAGTTGGTCGAGAACCATGGATAGTGACTCTAAAGAAAGTAGTGGAATGTCTGGCAAAATAGAAGACTTAGTCGTTGATTTAGGTAATGAACGTTTTATGACTAGAAATGAGGCATTGAATAGCCTTAAAGGAATGCTACCGGCACATGAAAGGGCAATATCTGCAGAACTTGTCAGGTGGATTCAACTCTATGGTAAATCTGATGCAGGCAGTAGTGCTTCTTTTGTTAATAAAGCTGCAATGGACTTATTTCAAGGCATGACTGAAATGGGACTTGAACCACTCATTAATGAAGGTCTCAAAGATGGTGACTTCTTTGCTAGAAGAACTGTAATGGACGCAATTGGTAGAACTGGACGTATGTCTGTTTTACCCTATTTAATTTTAGGAATGGAAGACAATGACAAATATACTCGATGGCAAGCTGCAAAAGGCTTAGCTAGGTTTGCAGGATCTAATGAAGCTCGTGAGGCCTTAGTAAAAGGACTTGCGGATAACGACCCTCACGTTCGCAGAAGAGCTGGCCGTTCTCTAGAAAAATTTGGTGGAGTAGGCCCTTCTGATGATAAAGTGGAAGGACCAATGGAAGAAGATGGCAAGGGAGATATCGATGGAGATGGAATCCCAGATTCCGAAGACAACGAGCCTAGAAAACCAGATACTAAGGAAAAAGATTATGAATCAATGACTGTCGCCCAATTGAAAGTGGAATTAAAAGAAAAAGGTCTTTCTCTATCGGGTAAAAAGGCAGCATTGATTAAAAGACTTAAAAAGTAATTAAGGAGTCGTTCTTCTCATTGTACGAGGGAATGGAATCACGTGTTTAATGTGGTCTGATCCGCATATCCAACTAACTGTTCTGTCCAATCCAAGGCCGAAACCTGAATGTGGAACGCTACCAAATTTGCGTATATCCAAGTACCAACCATATGATTCAGGTTCCAAATTTTCTTCAAGAATACGTTCTGTTAATTCATCAGGTGACCACACCCTTTCCCCACCTCCAATAATCTCGCCATATCCTTCCGGAGCCAAAAGATCATGACAAACCAAAGAACGAGGATCTTCAGGATCTGGTCTATGATAAAATCCTTTTTCTCGCGGGAAATTTGTTATATACAATGGTGAACGCAAGTCTTGGGTAAGGGCTTTTTCTTCTTTGTATCCAAAATCATCACCCCATGCTAAATCAAAGCCCATCGAATTTAACTTTTCAATAACTTCTTCATATTTCATTTTATCAAAGGGTGCCTTAATGTTTTCAAGAATTGAAACATCACGACCCAATTGTTCTAACTCAGGTCTATTCTTCTCCAAAACTTTCTTAATAATATAGACTATCATTCCTTCTTCTAAATCCATCATCTGATGATTATGCGTCCATGCTGCTTCAACTTCGGCATGCCAAAACTCAGTTAAATGGCGACGTGTACGTGATTTTTCCGCCCTAAAAGAAGGAGCTACTGTGAATATATTTTCTAAACCGAACATAGAAGCTTCTGCATACAATTGCCAAGACTGACTTAGGTGTGCGTAGAACTTCTGGCCTGATTTCTCTGTTTCATCATCATAATGAACGTTGAACAACGTTGAACCTCCTTCGCATGCAGATGTTGTAAAACTTGGAGACTGTATCTCTGTGTAATCCAATCTTTGCCAATAATCTCTAAAAGCTTTGAATACAGTTGAACGAATCTTAAGAGCAGAAACCATATTTCGGCTGCGTAACCATAAATGACGATTGTTCAAAAGATGCTCATCACTCTGATCCTTTGTTATTGGAAATGTTTCCGCAAAGTGAACTATGTTGAAGCTGGTGGCTCTTATCTCAAAACCCCCTGGTGCCCTGTCATCGGCAACTACTAAGCCATCTAAAACTACTGAAGATTCAACTAGAGCTTTACCTGCATTCTCAAAATCTAGACTCTCAACATTATTCTTAGATACTGTACATTGAATTATGCCAGTTGAATCCCTAATAACTACAAAAGCAAGCTTACCTGAAGAACGTGTTCGATATATCCATCCTCTTAATTTGACATTATCTTTTACCTGTCCACTTAATATTTCGTTGATGGGAGTGTAGATGACATCGTCTGGAAATTCCGGATATTTCATTGATATGCGATTAGATGCACCATCATAATACTTTCTAATGAAAATTCTATTTACTTAGATGTAATACGAACCATGTGTTAGGAGTTATTTCTTGCCCCAAATGCAAAAATGTCTGCGGAATAAATCTCAAACAAAAAAGTAAAAAGTGTATAAAATGCGATTATACAATCAAAATAAAAAAGGTTAGAATTTGGGTAAAGACCTCAGAACACTCTAATCTTCCTGAACTAATCAAAAAAGTTAAGGAAAAAATAGAAAATCCAGGCACTAATATCCTAGATTATTGAAGAGGTCTGATTTTATATACAGTGTGCGAGTGCGACCAACCTAATAATGAAGAGAAGCTCTCGCGTTTGGAAAAAAGCCGGAAAACAACGATGGAAATGGCGTAAGAAGAAGATGCGCCGTAGAAAGCGTGAAAGAAGGCGTAACAAGTAGTAATATTGTAATTGTCGAGATATTGGCTTATAATGGCGTTAATTAAGGGTTTAAGATGCCAGTAATCAACATCCAATTTAATGACCTCAATCGAATGCTCAAAGAGCCGATTAGTTCCGATGATTTTTCGAAAATAATACCTCTAATCGGATCAGATCCGGATGAGATTGGTGAAGAACAAGCCGTAGTTGAATTTTTTCCAGACAGACCGGATTTACTATCTACCGAAGGCGTTGCAAGAGCTATAAGAGCTTTTTCAGAACAACAATTAGGATTAGTCGATTACATTACTAAAAAACCTTCAACACATATGACTGTATCTAAAGAGGTCTTGGATATTAGACCTGAAGTTTTAGGAGGTATCGTGAGAGGTATTGAATTAGATAATACCTCAATTAAATGTTTAATGGAGCTTCAAGAAAAATTACATGTTACATTAGGCCGTAAAAGAAGTAAAGTATCAATTGGCATTCACGATTTAGCTAAACTTAAAGCACCTTTTCACTATACTACATGTTCACCACATGAACCTGCATTTGTTCCTCTTCAAAAAGATTATGAAATGACACCTGAAGAAATTCTTAAAGAGCATCCTAAAGGGATTGAATATGCACATCTTTTAACTCAATTTGATAAGTATCCACTGATTATTGATTCTGTTGATGAAGTTGCATCAATGCCACCTATCATTAACGGTGCATTAACCACCATTACTGAGAGTACAACGGATGTATTGATAGACGTTACAGGATTAGACAGAGAAGCTGTTGAAGCATGTCTAAACATTGTAACTGCAGCTTTAGTTGAAAGAGGTGGAGACATAGAACAACTAGAAATAAGATATCCTTCCGAAAAAATAATTGTACCTAACATGGAGCCAAAAATCCATAAAATAGGGAATGATTATTTGATTAAATTATTAGGATATGATCCTGAAAATTTTGCTATTTTTAAAGCTTTCAGGAAATGTGCTATGGAACCAGACTTGCAAGATGGTACATGGTACGTCAAGGTTCCGGCATACAGAGCAGACATACTTCATCCTGTTGATTTACTTGAAGAAGTTGCTATTGGTTTAGGATATGATAACTTACCTGAACAATTGCCTAAAGAAGTTACCTTTGGAAGGGCATTAGAGTCTAGAAAATTAGGAGATAATTGTAGAGAAACTATGTTAGGTATTGGTTTCCAAGAAGTAGTCACTCTTACACTAACATCATCAAAAATGCTCCATGAAATAACGGAGAGAGAAAATGATAATGAAGCTACAGTTTCTAATCCGGTTACTGAAGACTACCATATGTTACGTTCTAGTATTTTACCAAACTTATTAGAACTTTTGAAAAATAACAAACATAGAGAACTACCTCAAAGAGTTTTTGAATTTGGAGATATTGTAAAGGAACATAGCAACCATAAATCACTAGCTTGGATAGAATTGGCAACTAAATCAACGTTTTCAAATGCAAAATCTACTGCAGAAATAATATCTCAACGTTTAGGAATTTTGGGAGATAATGAAGATTGTGATGATCCCATCTTTATCTCTGGCCGCAGCGTTCAGATAAAAAATGAAAATTATATCTTGAAATACGGGGAAATTCATCCACGTATCTTAGAAGAATTAGAAATTGGTTATCCCGCAATTGGTGGAGAAATCCATTGGTAAAATTACCAGTTTGCTTTGAATCTAAATCTACTGCTACAGCAATGAGAAGTTTATTAGACGAACTAAATTATACTTATGAAAGAAAAAATGTGCACCGCTCATATAGTAGTGTTGCAATTGTGATTGCCCTAGAGAGGACTGCAATGGTTTATAGATATATAATAGCCAATATTTCTACTACTATAGACATATGGGAAGAGAGACCTAATTCTGGAAATATAACATATGTCGAAGTACGTGGAGAAGATAGCTTAAAAATAAAAGAATTACTCCAAAAATTTTCTGAAAAATTACCACGGAAACCATGGGAATATACAATAACTCAAAAACTGAGAAATGGATGGTTTAGCCAAGGAATAATGGGCGCTAAAAAATCTTGGTATAATGTAATAGGATGAGCTTTCTAAAAGATATAGAACCCATTAAAACTCGAGATTTTTTGAAAGAAAAATTTCAGGAGTATTACCGTACTGCAGATATTACCTTACCACCTAGATTCACTGCTAGAGAATGGGGATTTCTTAGCTGGGAAGGTGGAATTATGAACAGGCATCAAAAATTTAGAAGTATAAAAGATGTCAAAAAATATCTGATTCGAGTTGCTCCAGCCCACAGCTATCATTCTGTTGCCTATTACAAAGACCCTGGAAAAAACACAATGATTGACAAGGAATGGATGGGAGCTGATCTAATCTTTGATTTAGATGCAGATCACCTGCCTGAAATGGAAGATGTAAAAAAAGGCAATATTACCTTTTCTAAGCTCATGGATTATATTAGAGAACAGACATATAGATTAGTTGTCGATGTTTTACTAGGTGATTTTGGATTAAATGAAAATGATTTACTAATAACCTTCAGTGGCGGAAGAGGATACCATGTTCATGTAAGAACACCAGATGTACTTACACTACCCTCTGGTGCTAGAAGAGAAATAGCAGACTATCTTACTGGAAAAGGCTTAGATTTAAACAAAATTTTAATTGATGCAGGATACACAAAAGAATATCCAATTAGGGGTAGAGGTGTGGAAAGAAAAAATATAGGAGTAGAAAAACTTCCAAAGAAAGAATCAAAAGGATGGCAAGGAATTATTACTAGGCATATACACCGAACATTAGATAATTTGAGAGATTTGAGTAAAGAGGAAAGAGAAAACTCTATGAAAAAATTAGGATTAAAAAACATAGCATTCAATACAAAAAATACTAATGAAGAAATTTTCAATAAAATGCCTAAATCTCCTAAAAAAAGATTGGTTCGAATTGCATTAAAAGAAACTGCAATTCATCCTGATGAACCAGTTACTGGAGATATACACCGGCTAATACGACTGCCAGGTTCATTACATGGAGGCTCTGGACTAAAAGTAACTGTAATGAATTCAGCTAAATTAGAAACATTCGACCCTATGAAAGAGGCTACTGCTTTTGGACAAGATTTAGTTAAAGTAAGATCGATAGTCAATCATCCAGTAACTATGGGAGATGGAATTGTCAAACTCGAACCTAATAGTGTAGTGGATTTACCTGAAAGCGCAGCGATTTACTTCATGGCTCGTAAATGGGCAAATTTGGTACTCGAAACATGATCTGTGGAGTGGATGAAGCTGGAAAAGGACCTGTGATGGGGCCATTAGTTGTGGCAGCAGTCGTTGTTGATAATGCTAAAGAAATAGAAAATTTAGGTATCCGTGATTCAAAATTATTAACAAAAACAAAGAGAAAAGAATTAGCTGAAATTATAAAAGAAAAATTTATTTTTGCAGTAGAAATAATAGAACCTCAAATAGTAGATGAATATCGCAAAAAAAATAAATTGAATGATTTAAATCGTGAGGCTTTCACGAATCTAATATCTAAATTAAATCCGAACGTAGCTTATGTTGATGCTGCAGATGTTAATGAACAACGTTTTGGATTACAAATTAAATCTGGACTGACAAATCAAAAAGATACTGACATAATCTCTATGCATAAAGCTGATGCGAAAATATTGGTTGTGGCTGCAGCTTCCATCATTGCAAAAGAAACAAGAGAAAATGAAATACGTAAACTTAAAGATGAAATCGGAGATTTTGGAAGTGGATATCCTTCCGATGAAAGAACAATTAAGTTTTTGAAGAGCTTTTATTCTGATAATAACAAGTGGCCTACAGGAACGCGGAAAAGTTGGAAAACTTTGGAAAGAATACGTCCTGTAAAAACGCTTAACGATTTTGGTGTAAATAATGACAAATAAAGTAGTAACAAAGCTTGAAGAAAAAGTTCGAGAATTTAACTCTAGAATAAATGATGAACCAACGTTTTCTAAAAAAATTGAAGGGAAAAATAGAACAATATGTATTTGCATATCTGATGGAGAAAATTATTCAACTAAATTAGATAATTTAAAAATAGAGAGTTTTAAAGAAACTGAAGATACTACTGCTGATTTGGTAGTTACTGCATCTTCTGAAGTAATATTGGCTCTTATGGCAAAAGAATCCTCTCCAATAAAAGCATACATGTCTGGGGATTTGAAAGTTAAAGCCAGTATAATGGATATGCTCTTACTAAAGAGTCTATTTTGAAAGCCTAGAATATATCTTATTAGACAAAACTGCAATTTCTTTTGGTTCCAAAACTTCAGCTCTTTCGTTCATATTCTCTAGGTCATCTAAATCCAAATCAGGAAAATCAAGCTTTAAGCAATTACGGATTTTCTTTCGTCTGTGCGTGAACATTGACCGCACAACACGCTCAAAAGTATCAAAATCATCTAACTTATAGTCTGGTTCTCGGCGTATTAAGTGAACCACTTGTGAATGTATTTTTGGCTGTGGTTGAAATGCTGTTTTTGATACTCGAAAAAGCTTTTTAGTTTTTACAAAATGATTTGCCATTATTGATAATCTTCCATAAACTTTAGAACCTGGTTTAGCCACAAGACGGTTAGCAAATTCTTCTTGGAACATTAAAATTGCCCGTTTCCATTCATAATTGAATAATCTAAATAAGATGGGTGAAGAAATCGAATAGGGTAAATTAGCTACAATAACATCAATCTTAGGAATGTCAAATTTGAGAATATCATCCTCAATAATCTGAGCAAGCTTGCCATATTTTTGTTTTAATACTACAGCTAACCATTTGTCTTTTTCAACAGCTAAAAGATTGCCTTTTTCTATCAATAATTCAGTAAGAGCGCCCCTTCCAGGGCCTATTTCCAAAATTTTTTCATCAGGCTCAATAGAAGATACTTCAACTATTTTCTTAGCTATATTATTATCAATTAAAAAATTCTGACCTAGCATTTTTTGCTTACGGCGAGAATGGTGGGCCGGGGCGGAATCGAACCGCCGATCTTCGCCTTGTAAGGGCGACGTCATAACCCCTAGACCAC
>MIZB01000065.1_pt1 | contig 28224 bp, 24 predicted proteins | sample 888171 | NCBI WGS metagenome assembly MIZB01 (sample SAMN05440186, study PRJNA335308) | marine metagenome | isolation source: marine water
ACATTAGGTGTTATTTAAAAGATTGTAAAATAAAGATGCCTCGGGATGGAATGAGGGAAATGAATGTAGACTCTCTCCGATAGCCGAGGCTTATGGAAATTAAAGTGGTCAAATATAATAGTATGCTTTACCATTTCATTCCCACCATGGAGGTACTTCAAACCAACGCTCATCTGTTTGAGCTCTATCAATTAATGGTAGGGTCAAAGGTTGTTCTGTTTCACTCAAGGTTATTCCTGCTGGTGCACATGTTGAAGGTAAATAATCCTCTCCAGATTCCGTAATTTCTAAGTTTATGATGTGGCCTTCTGGTATAATTACATCCATTGGATTAAATTCCATTTGCATGGTATAAGTTGCAAACGGAGTGACTGATTTTGCTTCATAACCTCCATCTCTGTATCTCAAATCCATTGTTGCATGGCCAAGTCTCAATCCTGAAGTACTGTCTGACATTGTAACAAACAATTGACCACCATTGCATGAGTTTGCTCTTACCTGAGCGTGAAAAGTGGGCAAGCCAGATATGTGAATCTCCGATTCTAAAGGTTCACTCGATAAAGTTATTGATGACGAGGAGGATACCGTCCCCATGTCACCCCATGTTGAAACATCATGTAACTGCCACTCAATATCTGAAGAAGGCCAAGTTTCTTCCACGTGCCATTCACCGTCATTCCTTTGAACTTGAACTTGTGATTCAGGCTCTGGACCTATACCCTTAAGATAATAATTAAACCAATTGTATAACTCAATAGACCAATCCATTCTAGTTACTTTAGGAAAAGCTTCAGCACCATAACCTGTGCTCATATTTTCGTGTACATTAGGTTGGTCAGGGTAATTATGACCCCATTGCCCCATGATTCCTTTAACATTTAGACCTTTATCTCTGAGCATTTGGTAAGTAGGAAATGCATGGTATGGATCTACATTCCAATCCTGCATGCCCCAAACGATGTAGACACTGCCATTGTAATTGTCAAGTACATCTTGAAGGTGATAGCGCTCTTCCCAGTAATCATTCCATTGATCTCCACCGTATTCTGCAAGTGCATATGTCGTCCAAGGGCTAGCTGGACCCAAAGCATCATCAGTACACATTCTCATATCGTCTGTGGATGCTCCAGCAGTAGCTCCCTCATATAATGCATCATAAAGCATTGCTCTAGATTCACTAGAACCATTTCTGTAGAACATTTCTCTAACTCCAATTGAACCAGATATAGGAACTATTGTTTTTAGATGAGGCGAAGGATTCTGTGCAGCCTCCCAGTTTGTTGTACCTGCATAAGATTTACCCATTAAACCTACATTACCATTAGACCAGGGTTGCTTTCCAAGCCAATCAACTGCAGCCTGAATACCTATTTGCTCTCCTAGTCCTTTAACATCTTGACAGTGGGTCGATTTACCTGAACCAAATGTGGAAATTTGAGCTAAAGCATAGCCATGTGGAACAAATTCTTCCAATACCCATTGACCAATACCTAAATCTGGAATCGTATTTGGATTTGAACCTGCGAACTCATAGTAAGGATGAATAGTAGCTATTACTGGAACTAGTGTTCCTGGTGGAACATTTGGCATCCACAATGCCACATGCATCAAAGGATCTTCTGGATAACCTGCATCTCTTTCTTCAAGAGGTAAATCTACTTCAACAAAAAATTCTGAAGGTCCTGTCCAATTATAAATCCCTTTTTCAGGAAGTGTTGAACGCCAAGAGGAAAAATCTAAATCCATTAAGTATCTCTTCTCTAACGGAACTTCCCACCACTCATAACCTGAAATGTCGTTCTCATCTACATCAGATGAATTTAAGCACCCTGAAACTAAAAAAATGAAAGAAATTATAAGTGCTTGGGCTTTTTGCATTAATATCCAATGGATATGCTTAATTATATTTCTCCCATTATAATTCTATACCAATGCTAGGTAGATTTTACAAGAAAAATTTATTAAGTTTTTTAGCTAAAATTGAGAAAGGTACCATTACTATCAACGACGATTTCTCGAAAACATTTGGTTCTGGAGAACCTAAAGTAACAATTGAAGTAGTTTCACCACGATTTTACAGAAGGACTATCCTAGGTGGCGACCTAGGATTTGCTGAGTCCTACGCAAAAGGTGAATGGTTTACTGATAATTTAACTGATTTAATTACAATATTGATTTTGAATAAAGATAACTTGTCTGGACTTGATGTTAAATGGAGTTACATTACAAAAATACTTGCTAGATTAGGGCATTGGAGAAGGAAAAACACCCTTTCTGGAAGCAAAAAAAACATCCAAGAGCATTATGATTTGAGTAATGAAATGTTTATGACATTCCTAGATGATAGCATGACTTACTCATGCGGATTTTTTGAAAAAAAGAACGATTCATTATACCAGTCTCAAATAAACAAAATTGATAAAATTATAGATAAAGCAGATATCAAAGAAAAACACCACATTCTTGAAATTGGATCTGGATGGGGAGCTTTAGCGAAAAGGGCAGTTGAAAGAACTGGCTGTAAAGTAACAACAATCACATTATCTGAAAGACAATATAACTATGTTAAAAATATGATTAAGAAAGAAAACTTAGAAAATAATATTGATGTTCAATTAATTGATTTTAGAAATGTTAAAGGTAGCTACGATAGAATCGTTTCAGTAGAAATGATTGAAGCTATTGGTTATGAATTATTCAATCCATATTTCGATAAAATTGAAAAATTAATGAAGCCAAATGGTACTGCCGTTATTCAAGCAATTACATATCCTGATGATAACTATGATGTTTATCTTAAGGGATGTGACTTTATTCAGAAATTTATATTTCCCGGCAGTTTACTGCCTTCTGTAGCTGCCATGAAGGATTCTATTAATTTAACTAATTTGAGACTCGATAATATTGAACGAATAGGGGCACATTATGCTACTACCTTGAATTTATGGAGTAAAAATTTTAACAATAATGTTGAACAAATTAAAGAAATGGGTTTTGATCAATATTTTATAAATTTGTGGAATTATTATTTCAGTTATTGTGAAGCTGGATTTGCAAACGACACTATTGATGATGTCCAATTAGTAATAAAGGGAGGAATGGCAAATGCTTGAAGCATACGAAAACAGACTGCCTGGTGAAAAACTATCTTTGTTTGTTAGTCTACCTTTTATTTCAGTTCACGTTGGAGCTTTACTTGCTCTCACAATCTCACCTTCACCATTTGCATTATTCATGGTTTTCTTGATGTATTTCATTCGAATGTTTGGAATTACTGCAGGATTCCATCGATTTTTTTCTCATAAGACTTTCAAAACAAGCCGTGCATTTCAATTTATTCTAGCATATCTTGCGACTGCGTCTGCACAAATGGGACCTATATGGTGGGCATCTCATCACAGACACCATCACAAATATACTGATGAAATCGAAGATCCGCATACTCCTACTCTCAAAGGATTCTTCTGGGCTCATGTGGGATGGATTATGTCACCTGCAAATGTACCCACTAAAGAAGAATATGTTGGCGATTTGAAGAGATTCCCCGAACTTAAATTTTTAGATAAATATCATTACATCGCTCCTTTCAGTATGGCTGTTTTTCTGTTCGCATTAGGTGATTATATGGCTATACATTATACACAATACAATACAAATGGAATGGAGCTACTCATGTGGGGGTTTTTCGTAAGTACTGTTATACTTTATCATGCAACATTTACTGTTAACTCTGTATGTCATGTTTTTGGCTATAGAACTTACGATACAAAAGACGGAAGCATGAACAATTGGATTATTGCAATATTAACATTGGGTGAAGGATGGCATAATAATCATCACGCATTCCCAAATTCTGAAAGACAAGGCCATAAATGGTACCAACTAGATGTTTGCCATTATATTTTATGGTCTCTTTCAAAGATTGGAGTTGTTTGGGATATTCGTGACGTTCCTGAAGACTCAATTATAGAAAAACGATACGGTTCCAATGTGGTATAACTCACTACTTGCGAGAGGATTAATTCCTGATTGGATATTGAGGAGAGGCGTTCGAAGTCAGGGCAAAGAAAGACTTAGTATGATGAAAAAAGGAGATACTAAAGAATTATACTCTGAATTTTTAAATGAGGCAAGTTCGGGAAGTATTGCTGTGAATACGGATGATGCTAATAATCAACATTACGAAGTTGATGCAGAATTTTTCCAATATTGCCTTGGAAAGAATTTGAAATATAGTTGTTCCTTTTGGGAGGAAGATACCTCGAATTTAGATGACGCTGAAGACAATATGTTAGAGATTTATTCTGAACGTTCTGAAATTAAAGACGGGATGAATATCTTAGATATAGGATGCGGATGGGGGTCCCTCAGTTTATATTTAGCTAAAAAATATCCTAAATCTGAAATAACCGGCGTTTCAAACTCCTCCTCACAGAAGGCATTTATCGATTCTTTAGCGTTAGAAAGAAAGATATCAAATCTAAATATTATAACTAAAGATATTAACAAGTTTACTGCTGAAGAAAAATACGATAGAATTGTTTCGATAGAAATGTTTGAACACACTAAAAATACCAAAAAGTTAATGAATTTAATCAATACCTGGCTAAAACCAAACGGTCGGTTCTTCATGCATGTTTTTGCCCACAAGGATAATCCGTATTATTTTGATAGAGATCAAAAAAATGCTTGGATGGCAAAGTACTTTTTCACAGGGGGAATGATGCCAAATCATGATCTATTCAAAGACTTAAAATCAGATCTAAAGTATGAAAAATCATGGATTCTATCTGGCAGTCATTATGAGAAAACGTCTAATGCATGGTTAGAAAAAATGGACAAAAATAAACTAAAAATACTAACACTATTTGAAAGAAATAACAAAAAAGATATCGCTAAAAAGAAATTTAATTTTTGGAGATTATTCTACATAGCTTGTGCTGAGATTTTTGGATATGATAATGGAAGGGAATGGATTATATCTCACCATTTATTTAAGAAGAGTGAAAAATGAAGATAGGTGTTGTTGGCGCTGGAGTTGCTGGACTAACTGCGGCACATTTACTTTCACAAAAATATGACGTTACTCTTATTGAGAGTGAAAATCGCATCGGAGGACATACCAATACTATAGAAGTTGAAGAAAATGGAGTTAAAATAGGAGTTGATACGGGATTTATTGTTCTAAATGACAGAAATTACACCAATTTTAAAAAATTATTAGCTAGTTTAGATGTTAAAATAAGAGACACTGACATGTCATTCAGTTATTATGACCAAAATGACGGATTTAATTACGCCGGAACTGGAATTGCCGGATATTTTGCACAAAAAAAGAACTTTTTTAGTCCAAAACATTATAGATTCTTACTGAATGTTAAAAAGTATTCTAAAAAAGCTGCAAATGACGTATCAAGTGATTCTTTACTAGATGAAACTTTAGGTGAATATTTAATTCGTAACGAATTTCCAAAAGATATCATTGATAAGTTTATGATTCCTATGGGTGCTGCCGTTTGGTCTGGATCAAGAAGTGAAATTGCCAATTTTCCTGTTAAAATGTTTTTGAAATTTTTTGATAATCATGGTATTTTAGATTTGAATAATGCTCCCCAATGGCATACAGTTATTGGAGGAAGTTGTACATATGTTAAAAAAATAATTAATACATTTAATGGAAATATTATTAAGGGAAATGGGGCGAAGTCAATAGTTAGAAAAAAAAATGGAGTTTTAATTTGTTTATTGAATGGTGAAGAATTAATGTTCGATAAAGTCGTATGTGCTACACACGCTGATCAAACATATCGCATGATAGAAGATATTACCAATGAAGAGAAAAATATACTAGAGCCATGGAAATATTCCAAAAATAAAACTATATTGCATACTGATACATCAATCATGCCTCCCTCAAAATCTGCATGGGCATGCTGGAATTATGTCAAAGATATAGATAGTAAAGACGATGATGATGTCTCTGTTACATACTACATGAATAGGCTTCAAGGATTAAAAACTCACAACGATTATCTAGTTACACTAAATCCAACTAAGGAGATTCCAAAAGATAAAATAATATATGAAACCGAATACACACACCCCAAATTTACTCATTTATCTATTTCAACACAAGAAAAAGTACCTGAAGTAAACGGTTCAAATAATTTATATTTTTGTGGTAGCTATTGCAGATATGGATTTCATGAAGATGCAGTACTCTCTGCAGTAAATGTGGCAAAGAAATTAGGCTGTGAATTGTGATTTTAAAATCTAATTTATACGAAGGTGAAATTACACATGCAAGAACTAAACCTGTTAAACACAACTTTTCTTTCCCAATCTACACTTTTGTATTAGATTTAGATGAATTAGAATTATTAGATAAAGAAATACGTTTTTTTGGATATAACAGAGGATCGGTTTTTACATTATACGACTCTGATTATTTAGGATCTGGCCAAGGAAGCATAAAGGAAAAACTAAAAAAATGGTTAACTAAATTTGGATATAAAAAAGAATATAATGCCGTAAAAATGATAACTACTTTAAGAGTTTTTAAGCATACATTTAATCCCGTAATATTTTATTATTGCTTAGATTCTGAAAATAATATTGTTTATCATGTTGCAGAAGTACATAATACATTTGGAGAAGGACACTTGTATATCTTAAAAGACGGGGGAAAGTCTAGAATTGGCACTGAATACTTAGTTCCAAAAGAATTCCACGTGTCTCCTTTCAACAGAGTGGAAGGAGATTATAATTTTCACTTTTCTAAACTTAATGATAAGATGGATATTCGGATTAATGTATCTAAAAATAAAAAAAACTTCTTCTATGCTAGAATCTCAGGGAAACGCGTGAAAATAACCAAATATAACTTGATTAAGTTAATTCTAAAATATCCAATTCGCACATTACTAATTATTCCAAAAATATTAGCGGAAGCTGCAAAATTATATTATGTTAAAAACTTAGATATTATAGATAAACCAGAACCTTCTTCAAAGAGAACATATGAAGCTACTTATCCTGCTTACATCAGTGATTTTCAAACTTCTGATGATGCAGACGGAATAGGAAGATGGTTCTTTAGCAAAATATACTAAAGTTTCTTTAAACTAAGCTTAACCTTTATTTCTTCGTCCATGTACTCTAAAATGGATAACTTTTGTTCTGCTGATAGGTCATCTGATTTTAATAGAGATTTAAGCTTATATGAAGACATTTCTTGAATTTGGCCCCATAATTCTAATTCTTTCAATGTAGTTTCTAACTCATAACGTCTTAAATCTTTCTTTTCGGGTAGTTTAAAGTTAGAATCTTCATTAAATGTTACCTTGTAATCCTTACCATTTACTGAATTGTGTCCAGATTCCTTAGAATAATTTATTAGTTTATTTTCAAGAGTGTCAAGCATAGCATCCATGTCTGAGATTAATTCTTTCTTTTTATTTTTAAGTTCTACAAGTTTATCAACAGTCTCAGATGCTTGAGCTGCAGTCATAGTTGAAGTATCCACAAAAGGATTTGAAGTTTCACCAGAATTAGTATGTCGTATTCTTAATTTAATTAAGTCTTCCATTTCTTTTGGCAAAGAATCTACCTCATATCTTAAATATGAATTACCTGGATTATTAGGATGAAGCCAAACTAGAAACATATTACTAACTTTCTTTCCATAATTTTTTTCTAAAATCCATTTATACGTATTTAACTGTAACGAATATTTCCAAAAGTTAGCATCTGGCAAATGTGAAATACAATCTACAATGGCTGAAGCCCATCTGTTTTCCTTTACAACTTTTTTTGATCTTTTCCAGTCATAAATCTGTAAAGTACCATCGGGATTTTCAAAAAGCATATCTACCGAACCGGCTAAACGAAGATCTCTATCCCAAATCATCCATTCAGTCCTGTAAGGGGTTAACTTAGATTCAAGAGATTTATTAAATTCTTTGAAATATTTCCATTCTAAACTACCATCATCTTCAACGTCCATTTCATTATAAAAACATTCAATATTGTAATGCATCTTTGTCCCTGCTTCAGAGGCTTCAATACCGTCATTCTTCCACTTCATTTTTATTTCTTCTCTAGTCATCCCAAAATAAGGGCTTTTCGACCAACGAGGTGATGCCATCATCTTAGTTATGACTACATCTGAATCAAATTTAGGGAAATGTGTACTATTCCAAGAAGTAACTGACATATAATCTGAATCTCCATCTATCGTGTATATGTGAGGGCCCTCTTCAAATGAGATATGTGAATCTCTTTCATGCTCATTTTTTTTAGCTAAAAAAATTGGTTCATCCACTTATAATACATATTACAAACATATACTTAAAAATATAGAAGCAAAAAAGTATTAAACTCCGACCTCTGAGAAAGTATGGAACTAACAACACTTGAAGATTATGTTAGACGTGAAATATTCAAAACTGATAAAGAATTATTTGATTTTTGTCCTTCCTGTGATGAAACTGGAAATACCATAAGAGCACTTATGGAAGGGTTATTTATTCAAGCAAAAAAGCTTCAAAAAGAACGCGATGATATTCTAAAAGTAAACCGTTCTATTGCAAAAAGTATAACCGAATTAAAAAGTGTCGTAGATAAAATAGGAAACCTAACATAATAGTAGGCATTAGATAATTCATTTATTATACCTTATTCTACAGTTAATCATGGAAAAATTAGTAGCTTTGTCTGGCGTCGTAAAATCTTATTCCGATACTAGCGTTCTCACGGGTATTGATTTAGATATTGATCAAGGCGAACTTATTGTATTACTTGGCCCTTCAGGTAGTGGTAAAACAACATTACTCAACCTAATTGCTGGAATCGATACTGCAAACAGTGGAGAGATCTTAGTTCTTGGGAAAGATCTTTCCAAGATGACTGACTTAGAATTAACAGAATATAGAAGAGATTCTGTTGGATATATTTTCCAATTCTATAACTTATTACCAAATTTAACAGTTATAGAAAATGCCTCTTTAGGATTGGAACTAAAAGGAGAAAAATTAGATTATGCAGAAGTAATTTTAGAAAAGGTAGGACTTGAAGACAAATCACAACGATTTCCTGCTCAATTGTCTGGAGGTGAACAACAAAGAGTGGCTATAGCAAGAGCTATGGCAAAAACTCCAGCACTAATTGTTGCTGATGAACCAACTGGGAACTTAGATAAAAATAATTCGAAATCCGTAAGAAATCTTTTCAAAGAAATAGCAAATAATGCTACTATCATTATTGCAACTCACGACAATGATTATCTGGAAATCGCAGATAAAGCCTATGAATTGAATGAAGGGAAATTAATTAAGATTAAATGAGTATTATATTCAAAAAGTTTCAGAGAGATCTATATTCTGAATTACCTAAAATTGCAGTCTCCATACTTATTATTTCAATGGGAATTGGAGGGTTCATAACCTTTTTTCAAGTTTCAGATAACATTAAAGAAACTGTAGATTCTCAATACAATGAAATGAATCTTGGAGACTCGTGGGTAAATTTACAACCAATACCCATTCCTACTCCTGAGGAATTAATAGATTATAGTAGAGAAAACGATGATGAAAATATTAATGAAATATTACCGCAAATCGATGTAATGCAACCTAGATTGCATCTATATGGTAAATCTGAAGGTAAAAATGGACCCATAATTATTGAAATTTTAGGTTTACCAGATGAACAAAGAATTAACAAACTAAGAATTACTGAGGGCGGAGATTTGGATAGTGAGGGAAAAACTAACCATATTCCTGTTGTAATTGAATCAAGATTCGAAAAATATCATGGATATGGATTAGGGGATACTTTCAATCTAAGTATTGTTAAGATTGATCAAGAAACTATAGAATTTGAAACCATAAATGTTACTGTAGAAGTAGTAGGTGTTGCAGTTTCCGCAGAATATTTCCTTATTACTGGCAATCAAGGTGTATTTGTACCGAGACAATCTACAATCGGCGTAATGTTCGTAAATTTACCAATATTACAAAATGTAACTGGATTCGATGGAATGATTAATCAAGTTAGTATCAAATCCGATAGTAATATCGATGAATTGTTTACTGGAACGCCTTTGGAAAATGTAATTATTTCTTCGTATGGAAAAGAAAATATGGAATCTTACATGATTCTTAATAACGATCAAAAAGGTGTAAAACAAGTCACACCAAAACTTGCTGGTATTTGGCTAATAATTGCAGGTTGTACAATATCTCTAAATCTTTACAGAATTATTCAATCTCAAAAAAAACAAATCGGTGTGATGAGAGCTGCTGGAATGACTTCTAACGAAGTTATGTCTTTCTATACTTGGTATGGGCTCTTTATTGGAATTGTAGGATCTATTGGAGGCATAATTGCAGGATTAGGTATTTCTGTATACATAACCTACCAATATGCATTAGCAACTGAGATTCCAGGGATTGTTTATGGATTATCTCCGAAACTAGTACTATTCGGAATTGCTTTAAGTATGATTTCAAGCCTAGTTTTCGTAGTTCTGCCAGTTAGAAAAGCTGCCAATATTGCAATTACCGATTCAATGTCTCCTGATATACCTAGCTTTAAAGATTCAAAAATTACTGAAATGAGCTCTAAACTATCTCTATCTTTAAGATTAGCTTTGAGAAACTTTTCAAGAAATAGAACAAGAACAATGCTTACGACTATTGGACTTTCTCTTGCTTTAGTTACGCCATTTGCATTGGGAGTAATATTGTCCAGTACTGAAAATGCTGTCGAGACTAGCTTTGACCTTCCAGGTTGGGATGGAACTGCAGTCTTTGATTCATTTCAAGAACAAAATGTAACTATTACTGATTTGGAAAGTAGAGATTACATCATTAGTGCAGACCCTGTTCTATCTTGGGAAATTAACGCATTTAATGAAAGAATTGTTGTTATTGGATCTAACTATGGTAATGTATTTAGTTTACCCACTCAAACTAAATTCACTGAATTTACAAATAATAATGAAATTATCATTGACTCTTTGTTCGCAATGAGAAATAATTTAGAAGTAAATGACGTGTTTGAAGCTTCGTTACTAGGTCAAAAGAAAAATCTAACTGTAGGTGCAATCCATACTCAGATACTTGGTGGAGGTTTCATGAGTCTCGAAGGATTGCAACTATGGCTACATGAATGGGAAGATAAAATAAAATCATTAGCAGTTAACTCATCTGTTCTCAACGAAACTGAAATCGAAAAATTACCAGATTTACCTATTAAACCCATTAGTGGAGTTTATCTTACAGGTGACGCTATACGACTCAATAATGAATCTCCTGATTATATGGTTGCTGTTATTGCAAAAGATGATCTCAAAGGTCAAGTAGATAAATTGATGGAATTATTTACATTTTTCATTAATCTGTATTATGGATTAGCTGCAGTAATGGCCTTCTTAATTATTGCAAATACGGCCACAATAAATATGTTAGAGAGAGAAAGGGAAATGGCAACACTAAAAACATTAGGAACAAGTGACGTGATACTTAGTAAGGCTACCTCTGCTGAGAATTTTGTAATGGGCTCTATTGCAGGCATTTCAGGAATAATCATAGGATATCCTGTAGCTGTATGGTTACTACAGACATTTACATATGAAATTTATTATGTTCCTACTTACTTTCCAAATGGACTGCCTATAATAATGATAATTGGCGTTATTTTACTTAGTGTTTCTGCAACAATCCCCTCATGGATTAGATTAAGAAATATGAATCTTGGAAATTTAGTTCGATCTATAGAAAGATGAATAAAGCGTATATAAATGTTTCAGAAAAAAAATAACTCCTATCTTATTTATATAATATAATGGCGTCATTACTTATTTAAACTATTATGTTGAAGCTAAATTATGCAACAACTAGAAAGTGTCGCTGAGAAAATAAACCAGAATCCGTTTACAGTTATCGGAGCTATAATAATAATTACGGCTATTATGTTTACTGTTTTAGTTACAGCACCTCCTGCTGGAGACCCTAGCCAATCTGGATTTATTCCTGAAAATGAAGTCGTGGATGCGATGACCGATATTGGTGAAAAATTTAGCACTGAATATAAAGTTGTAACGCTAATAAAGTCTGATGATGTTTTATCTTCGTCAACATTTGTGGACATAATAGAACTTGAAATAGCATTTACAGAAGATACTGACGTTTCTAATAGTTTGACTGATCAACAAGTAAACACAAACAGTATTGTTTCCTTACCTAATATGTTAGCACCACAATTCAATATTAGTGGTGAAAATTTATCTGAACTAAAAACTCTTTATGAAGGAAAAAGTGATGATGAAATAAAAGAGGCACTGAAGAATGCAATGGAAGATCCCTATGCGTCAGCTGCAATTATGCAACTGCTCGGTGAATTTAATGAAGAGGGAAATACTGCTAAGGCTACTATAATCACACTAATTTTAGATAATAGTAACCGTGAAGGTGAGAACTCAGTTCAGGCGTTAGAAAGAGTTGCCAAAGTAGAAAATGTCATGGGAACTATTACTATGAATCATCGAGAAAATAAATTCGTTGGTACTAGTGCTTATTCCCTAGGCCAGGGTGCAATGGACGCTGAAATTAATTCCAAATTTGAAGAAGATATTGGAAGTCGTCTCATGCCTTTTGTTTTTGGTTTCATATTGCTAGTCCTATATCTTACATTTAGATCTGGAATTGATATGGCATTAACACTTGTTTCATTATTCATTTCTATAATTTGGACATTTGCTTTTGGCGTTATACTTGATTTTGAGCCTAGCTTTTTTCTAACGATTATACCCATTTTACTGATTGGTTTAGGTGTTGATTATGGAATTCACCTTACAATGAGATATCGAGAGGGAGTTGTTGAAGATGGAGACATAGATAAAGCCAATCAGATTTCTATTGTTTCAGTAGGCTCCGCACTCTTATTTGCTACAGTCACTACAATGATTGGTTTCTTCTCAAACTTATCATCTGAAATAACTCCAATAAAAGAATTTGGAATTCAAACTGGACTGGGAATTTTATCTGCGTTTATTATCTTTGTAACTTTCTTACCTGCCTGTAGAATAGTTATTGATAGATACTACAAGAGCAACGGTAAAGAGGTATTATCGCAAACAAATATTGATATTATTAAGGCTAAGAAAATAGGTAGTGAAAGTAATGCGATATCTGATAAATTTATGAGTATTGGATCAATTTTAGCTCTAAAATATCCTGAAAAAACTATCGCATTCTTCGTAGTATTAACTATTGTTGCAGGATACGGAGGAAGCCAAATTTCATCTGAATTTAATGCTGAAGACTTTTTGCCACAAGAACTAGAAATTGTAAAACAATTTAATTATTATCAGGATAATTTTGGTGCTTCTGCTGGTGAAGTTTCTTTTATTTATATTAGCGGAGAAAATTTAGCTACTAACGCAGTTTTCCAAGCTATAAATGACACTCAAACACAACTTCTAACTGATGACACATACATTTCTGGAGATCCTAATGGAGTCTTTTCAGCACTAAATGGAATGAGGAATTTAGCATCTAACGAATCGGGTTATTTCTATAATGCTACTTTTGCTGAATTATTTAATTCAAAAGATAAAAATAGCGATGGAGTGCCTGACACTGATGCTGATGTAAAAGAACTACTTGACTGGCTATTCATTGGAGAGGGTATCAATCAACCTTCAATGATTAAGAACTTCATTTATTATGATGAAGAAACTAGTGAATATACTGTTTCTTATATTATGGTTACAACTAAATCAAAAAATGTATTCTATGTTGAAGTTAGCGATGAATTGAATAAAGATATGAAACCACTTGAAGACATTGAAACCAGTAGTAAAATAAATGCTGTAGCAACTGGTCAACCTCCAATATTTATGGTTGTGATGGACACTATTACTGCCACTATGATTCAATCAATTTTGTATACTATTGTATTGTCAACTTTAGTACTGACTGCTGTTTTCTGGTTTAACGATGGGCAACCTATGCTAGGTGTTTTAACTATAATTCCGGTTTTATTAGTCCTTACATGGATTCTTGGAACTATGGTAGTCATTGGATATACACTCAATGTGATGACTACACTAATCGGAGCATTGACAATAGGACTAGGTGTTACTTATGCAATACATATTTCACACCGATTTATAGAAGAACTTGAAGAACATCATTCTTTAGAAAAGGCAGTTAATAACACAGTAAAGAATACTGGATTCTCATTATTTGGTGCTGCAATGACTACTATTTTATCATTTGGCGTTTTATCTCAATCAATATTAGCTCCAATGCAACAATTTGGTACAATCACTGCGTTAACAATTTTGTTTTCATTCTTATCATCTGTTTGGGTTCTACCGAGTATTTTAGTTCTTTGGGCTAAACAAACCGGACTTTCAAATCATACTGAAAACAAATCAAATGATGGAGAAATTTCAGCTATGGCCCTCAATGATGATAGTGATGAATCTGAAGAAGAATAACTAAAATTTATTAATTAAATTTAACACTAGTTTCTCGCATGAATCAAGCGCGCTATCATTTGATGATCTCAACACAATTGTTGCACCATAAACTCCATCTCTAGAAAATGGATAACTGCCTACAGATACATTTGAAAACTGATGTTGAATATTTGCTAATTCTTCAGCAAAAAAACTTTCCCCAACTAATATTTCATGTGAACGCGAATTAACAACATCTCCTGATTCAAGATAATCATACATTCCTTCCAACATACCTTGCATTATCTTTGGAATACCTGCCATGACAAACACATTGTCTATTTTGTATCCTGGAGCCTTTGTTACTGGACTGTAGATTAATTCTCCACCTTCAGGGATGCGGAGCATTTTGAGTAAAGGTTCTGTTAATTCTTTACCCTCAAAATAACTCTCCATTTTTTCTAATGCACCATCATCTATTTTTGCTTCAACTCCAAAAACTTTTGCAATACATTCTGTTGTGATGTCGTCATGTGTTGGACCTATTCCGCCAGTTGTGAAAACATAATCATATTTTTTTCTTAGTGAGTTTACTGCACTAATTATTGCATCTTCATCATCTAAAACAACTCTAACTTCCGATAGTGAAATTCCCAATTTAACCAACCATCTTGCAAGATATGCTAAATTTTTATCTTCAGTTCTACCCGAAAGAATTTCATCTCCGATAATAACTAAAGATGCTTGTTTCACAACTTTTCCAATGCCTTAATTCTTCTTTCCATTGGAGGATGGGTGGAAAACATATTTACGAAAAAATCGCCACCTCGCAAAGGATTTGCAATACATAATGCTGCATTACTAGGTGAACCGCAATCCAATGGCTTTCGATGATTCTCCCATTCTAATTTTTTCAGTGCACTAATCAAAGCCCATGGCTTATTTGTCAATTTAGCTGCTGTAGCATCTGCATGATATTCTCTAGATCGTGATACTGCCATTTGAAGTAAGAAAGCTGCAAGAGGTGCAGTTATTGCTACTACAATAAGTAAAGCAGGATGTACATTTCTGTTTCTACCAAACATACTATTCCACATCATCATTCTAGCTGCAAAAGATATGAAACCCGCAATCACTGCAGCTACGCACATGACTAGAGTGTCTCTATTCTTTACATGGGCCATTTCATGAGCCATGACTCCTTCTAATTCATGATCATCAAGTATCGACATTATCCCTGTTGTTGCTGCTACTACTGCATTTTGTGGGTTACGACCTGTTGCAAATGCATTAGGAGTAGAGGACGGAACGATTGCGATTCGTGGAGTTGGAAGACCATTTAAATCTGCTATTTTCTTTACAATACCGTGTAATCTAGGATTATCTTGCCTGTCAATAATACGTGCGCCATAAGCTCTCAAAACTATAGAATCACTATAATAATAGGAGTAAATGGCAATTGGTAAAGAAAATATTAAGAAAAAGAAGGCTCCACCTATGAAGTTTCCTGCGAAATATGCTCCAAATATTGAACCAACAACAACCATTAGCAGTGTCATCAGAAAATATAATCCAAATAGACGAAGTATAGCCATAATGTAAGATTTTGTACGTGTAATTAAAACTTATTTAGTCAATATAATGAACATATTTTTGATTTTCAAGCATTTGGATAGCTTTCTTTTCAACTTCTGAGTCATACCTGAAAACGGGATTAGGGCTATCTCCTTGAGGCATGCGTAAATCATCCAACTTATTATTTGAAAAGGCTACGACAGCTTCAACCATTAAATTAGAAGCTACTACTGAAGTTTTGTAACATAAATCATGATAATTATCTCCCCTCCTAACTTCAATCTCCCTCTTTCCAACTAAATCTCCTGCATCAATATCACTAGAACAAAAATGACAGCTACTACCTATTTTTATTCCTTCATGAACACTCCATGCTGGAGATGCTGAACCGCGACATTCAGGCAATAATCCTGGATGAGAGTTAAGAACGCCACCTTTGCCTTCCCCAAATTCTAAAATTTTACCTCTAATTATTCGAGTTCCACCGAATACTACCAAATCTGGATTAACCCTTTCAATATGCTCAATACAATGTTCATCGTTATGCATTGGAACTTCTACAAAGGGAATATTATATTTCTCAATTTGTGAATGCATAGTAGGAGCTAAGGGATTCGATCCTAGACGAAATTCAAACTTTTCTCTCTCAGTTCTTCCACCGTCTGAATTTTCCTCAATAATCAAAGATGGAATGAATCCTGAATCAATTAATTGAGAAAGCATCTCTCTACCCCAAGGATGTTCAGTTATTGAAAAAAATATATAGTTCATTTATGCGCTACCACCTTAAATTCAACGAGAATAGGAGTAGGAAGAGAGCCTACTTCAACCGTTGTTCTTGTAACTTCAAATCCTTCAAGATATTCTGAATAAATTTGATTAAACTTTGAAAAATCATCCTTCATATTGGTGAGAAAAACCATAATATCTACTACATTGGACATTGACAAATCTGCAGCTTCAAGTATTGCAATTACATTACTAAACGTCGCATGTGTCTGTGCATCTATACCTACAGGTATATCGTTGGTTTCGGGATGTCTTGGACCTACACCTGAAAGAAAAACTAAGTCACCTGCTTCTTTAGCATGAACATATTTTCCTACTGGTTTAGCGGCTTTTTTTGTATTAATTGCCATCTCCTTCCTCTAATGGCCCCATGCCTGGTTGATCATAGAAATCTAAGACTTCTCTGTCGCCTTTGTAAAATTCCGGATCATCTTCGTCATATTCTAGATCGCCTGCAGTATCTTCTGCTGGCGTTAATGTTACAACTGCAGCACCGGTTCCACATATTGGCTCATATGCTAATACCTTACCATCATATAAATTATTTTGACCCATTATTGAAGCCATAATCCAAAATGGTTTGAAACTAACTACCTTTGGAACTCTAGCCTCATTATGGAATTGCCTTGATAATTGAGAAACGTCTTCCAATCTCCCTTTTTCCAAGTATTCAAGAAATTTGGAGTTCCATTCATGATCTTTAAGTGAGTGGATTCTGTCATCTTTAGGATCTATCTCTACTGTATGTAATCTATTTGATAACGCCGAAACTACGACTACTGCTGCTTTTTTCCCACTTGCATCTATCGCATCTCTTACTGACTTACCAAGAACTATACTCTCTGCTCTATTTGCATACATATTACTTGATACAATAATTGCGGGTAATTTATTTTCTGGATTCAACAATTTAAGTGCTACAATTGAACCTGTATCTATTGGAAAACCATAATAGGAAACTGTACGGGCATGTAATCCACGTTCTTTACACTTAGTTACAGCTAATTCTGCAAATTCAGGATCCATACGGAATTTATAGTCAATACTTCCTAAATCATGAAATTCTTCATCAACATAAGTCCACTCAGGTTCAGGATATGCTTGAATTTGATGGCCTAAAATAGACGGCCAAAAGGTACTATAAAGAACTAATATTTCAGCTTCACTTTCCTCAAGCTCTAACCTAGCTTTCTCATAAGCATCGCGAATTCTTTGCCATCCTTCATTCCTTTCTGGACAAAGAAGTGGATGTGGTAATCCTGGAACTAAAATTCCTTTACAGACATTATCGTCTCTCATATTTTAGCCTTTTTAGGATCCCAACCAATTATTGCGTTACCTGTACCAATTACAGTTCCATAGGCATGTACAGTAGCCTTGTAATCTGGGAAACCTAATGCACTCATTAACCAAGTTAAACATCCCGCTTCAGTTTCAGCTACTGTCTGTTCAGTGAAATCAGGCATTAAATCAATCAATTCCTTTGTTCTACCTTCTTTCATCAAATTTATCATCTTCATATCCCAAAGATATTGGTTATGATTAGTTATATGTTCTTTACTCATATCTTCAGGAATCTCAGGTTCTGTAGTAAAGTGACGATGTGATAAAGAATTACTTGAAAGTAACAATGCTTTCTTACCTGAAGCTTCAACAGCTTCTCGAGTTGCCTGCCCTAATTTTATCATATTAGCTTGCATTAACTCTGAATTAAAGTAAAATTTAGAACGATTAGAAGATATACAGACTATTGGCTTATCCCATTTAGGATTAACTAAATGGCCACTAGTTATAGTTCCATAATCTATTCTAAAATCTGGATTTTCCATCATCTTAACCAATAAACCTGAATCTGCAGCTCTATCATGTATGGCTTTAGATAATTCAACATCCACTTTTAAATCATAATTATATCTGAAGATATTTGGAAAAATAGGATCTACTGATAATGATTTGAATTTTTCAACACCCAAAAAATGTGTGCCCACAAAGGTAGCCCAATGAGGTGTATGGATTATTATTACATCGTAATCCTTTTCTGATAAACTATCTCTTAATCTTTCATAACCCCAACGTAATTCTTCCCAACCACCTTCAGAAGTAGCTTCATTTTGAGGTGGATTCTCTGCATAAACTAAGTGTGGCGGATGTGGAGCTAAAGCACCCATTACTATTTCCCCTTTAGTCATACATGACATTTAAACCCAGTTATAAGACAATTAGGTTAATACATGTTAAACAAGAACCAGCGTATCACTTGCTTTTCTAACCAATAATCAATATCTCGAGAGACAAAAGCCACATGCCCTCCTTTTTCAGTTGTAAAAAAGTTTAGATATTGTGATGATAATTCCTCCTCTGAAGGAAAACAAGCGGGTGGAGATAAGGGGTCATCTATACTATTAAGCATAAATGTTGGATGATTAATTTTATTCAGATGTGTTGCTGAACTTATAGCCTCATAGAACCTGGAAGCACTTGGAAAATTAAAGAAAGGTGCCGTAATGTTCTCATCTAACTCATAAAGTGTTTTAGAACTGAAAAAAGCATCATAGTCTATCACATTTGGGAATTTAGTTCTTTTAGTTCTATACTTTTCAATTAAGGAAGACACAAAGGATTCTTCGTAAACTCTGGAAAAACCACTGCTCATTGCTTTAACTCCTGGTTCTATTCTATAATTACCTGAAATTAAAGCTGAAGCTGATATAATCGGTAATTTAGATTTTGGTCTTGAAATACAATTTGCCAATATATTTGCACCAAAACTATAGCCTACCAAAAAAATAGGGCGTGTTGGATTCAGTTCATATACATACCATATCAATTGTTCCAAATCTTCCGTTTTCCCTGCATTATATGTGTAAAATGTATCATTCATTACACCCGAGCAAGAACGATAGTTGATTGCATAGCCACTCCAACCTAATTGCTGAACTACAGTCATCAATCGAGTTATATGAGTTGAACTTGAACTTCCTTCGAAACCATGACAGGCTACAATTGCAGGGCCGTCGCCATCTACAATATCAACATCAAAAAAATCTCCATCTGAAGTATTCAGCCTTTCTCTACGATAATTTACAACATCTCCTTTAAGAAAAATACCTGCATATATCGATTGAGAATGGGGATTTCCTAAATAATATGGTGGACGAAATGAAGATAATTCAAAACTTGCTTTTCTTTTCATGCTTGTAAATTACTTACTCTTTGACGCAAATATTTACAGGCTGAGAAAAAAAACTTAAGCTCCAACGTCCACCCTCAGTTCCAACTCCACTATCTTTTATCCCACCAAAAGGCACACGTAAATCTCGGTGTAACCAAGTATTAACCCAAACCATTCCAGTTTCAATCTTTTCAGCTACTTTTTTTCCCCTTTTCGAATTTGAAGTCCATACTGAACCTGCTAAACCATAATCAGTACAATTTGCCATTTCAATTGCTTCTTCATCTGTTTTAAATGGATGTAAAGTAACTACTGGCCCAAAGATTTCTTCTGTTGCAGTTCTACTTTGATAATCTAAATTAGAAATTACAGTAGGCTGTAAAAATGCACCTTTGTCAAAGGGTGAGACAAGATTAGGACGTTCACCACCGCATAAAATTTCTCCTCCTTCTCTCTGTGCTAAATGAATATAAGATTCAACTTTGTCTCTATGTGCAAAGGAAACTAACGCCCCAAAATCAGATTCCTCTGATGAAGGATCTCCAACTTTCAGCCCATCAATATAATTAACAAATTTTTCAATAAATTCATCCCAAATTTTATTTGAAATTAAGATTCTACTACCGCAAAGACAAACTTGTCCTTGATTAAGAAAACCGGACCTAGAAATTTCAGGAATTGCAGAATCTAAATCAGCATCATCTAAAACAATTGTTGCATTTTTACCTCCAAGTTCCAAGCTTAGCTTTTTGAACATTGGTGATGCAGTTTCAGCCACTTTTTTCCCAGTAATTGTTCCTCCTGTAAATGAAATAAGATTTACTTTAGGGTGTGCAACTATAGTTTGTCCAGCTTCATGACCTAAACCATGAACTATGTTAACCACTCCTGAAGGCAAGCCTACCTCATGAATTACTTCTGCAAGGAGATTTGCAGTTAATGGTGTTAATTCCGATGGTTTTGCAACTACTGTATTGCCCATAACTATTGCTGGTGCAATTTTCCATGAAAGAAGATAAAGAGGCAAATTCCATGGAGTAATTAAACCTGCAATTCCAACTGGCTTAAAGATAACATGATTGGTCGCATCATCCATCTCAAATTTTTCTTCAGTATAATCTTTGCTAAAATCTGCAAAAAAGCGGAAGTTTGCAACCGATCTTGCAGCATCTACTGCTCTCGCCAATTTAATTGGCTTACCTGTATCTAATGATTCCAATTTAGCTATATCTTCTGAACGAGACTCCAAGGTATTTGCTATTTTTTCTAACCAACCTCTTCTTTCGTCTAAACTCAATTTGCTCCAAGAATTACGGGCTGTCTCAGCCGCATGTACAGCTTCTTCTACATCACTTGCTTTTGATCTAGGAATACTAGCTATTATTTCACCTGTAGCTGGATTTATATCCTCAATAGTTTCTTCAACACTTACAAAATTCCCGTTCACAAAGTTTTTAACAATAATCATTCTGTACTCTTGTAATCCTCTGGATTGAAATACCAACGATCATTATCTGGGTCCCATTCATCCCACGTTGGAATATCTTTTAACTTTTCTAAATATTTTTCAGGTACAACTCCAGGAACCAAAAAGGCCTTTTGCCTTCTGAGTGGATAGGGATTTCTCAATTCCATTCCTAAAACACCCAAAATTCCTCTTGCAACATACCATGTAGCTTGAGGATTCCAACCATGTGCTATTTTGACTACTACGCCAAGACCTTCGGGATAATCTTCATGGATTATAGACAGACCAAGTAAACCATCTGCACCTTCTTTAGCGATTACTTTGCCATTACATGTTTTGATTATTGTTGTATCTAATCTATTGAAACCTCCTACTAAATCTGGGTTTTTAGTCATAGATTCCCAAATCCAATTTTCATCCTTTTCTTTAGCTAAACCGGCATAACATGCTGCCAATTCATTTACTGTGTTTGATAGAGTCGGAAAACCATCTCCATCGCGTGCAATTCTTTGAGGATTCCAATCTTTACCTAAGAAATGTCTTATTTCTTCCAAGAATGCAAAGAAAAATGGATGACTAGGTAAGGTGTATCCTGCCCTATTCCACCCCTTGCGGCGACATCCAAGAAGTATTGCAGCATGCTGCCCTGATGAATTAGAATACCAACGTCTTGCTCTTCTAACTTGGCGGCCAAACTGAACTAGGGGTAAATCTAGTGGAGTCTGCATTAATCCCCAATCAGATTGTGGAAGTAGTGACTGAGCTGCCTTAACGTGCTCTGAAGTTCCGTTATGACTCGCAACTGAAATTGCCTTTTGTTCCCAGTTTAAATCTGATAATTCGTCAGCAAAAACTTTGAGCATTAAGGGTTTCATCATAGAACGCCCATAGCAAAGTACATTTCCGCCAAAACTATGAATATTCTTACCGCCACTGTACCAAGCTACAGCACCATGAATAGTTGTTTCACTAACTCCATTTCTTCTATAATCTACTAATGGTTCCCATTCAACATCTCTACCTGTAGGAATATCACCATCAGTATCTCCTAATGGGCTACTAGGATAAAGTTCTTTGATATCTGTAGGGTGACTCATTTTATCAATTCCTTAACACGAGGTACAACCTTATTCATGAAAGCTTCCATGTTACGTATCACTCTAGGACTATCATGATTGAAAAAGTCAAACCAAGTCATAATACAATCATCTGGATGAAATCTTTCAGCTATTTGCTTTGCTACTTCTTCTACATTCCCTATTACTGAATTATCTGCAGCCTTTGATACTTTATTAGGATCTATAGTTCCTTCCAAAGCCCCCCAATAAGAACTTAGGGATTCTTTAGCCTCTTGTTTTGCAGCTTCCGCTTTTTCTGAACCTGATAAATTGGGCTCATCATTTAGAAAAATCATCAGTGTTCTAGGCATATAATTTCTTTCCCATTTACCGCCTTTTGAATTAAAATGTGTAGTCATTCTTTCATGTGTTGATTCAATTACTTCAGGTGGCGTGATAGATAAATTAAATACTTTCACTGGTCTAATTTTGTTAACTTCTTTCTGAAGATGAGCATCATGCGAACCTAAAATCAAATCTAATAATTCTCTATTCCATGATTGAGGAATATTCTTTATATCTTCAAAAATATACCTATTTGGAATTAGGATTTCATCTGGTGCTTGAGAAAGTGAATCTCTGGTAATTACAGCTTCTTGTACACGCTGCCAATCCTCATCACTACGGAAATTTAACCTTGTGAGAATGGTTTTTCTTATATTGTCACTGTTGACAATTTCTCCATTTAATAACTTTAAAAATATTTCACAAGCTTCTGCAAATATTTGGCCTCTCAGTGCTGGCCATGCAGCTTCCTCAACAATATCTCTTGGAACAATGCCATAAGGCCTAGCCATAAATTCAAATCTACCTGCTGAAAAACCAATACGTAATCTTCTTTCTTCATCTTTGTTAATGCCATGTAGAGCTAGAAATGCACCAACCCTTTCTGCAATACCTACTGGACCTCCATGCGTTAAAAGGCTCATAACTGCTGAACCAACTTCTATGTTGCTAGTTCGAGCAAACATTAAATGTGCTAATTGAAAAAAATCAGTACATAGACCAACTTCACCCTCCCAATGAGGAACTACTGGCTGTTTGTTATTCTTCTGAACTTCTGTAGATAAATGAGCTTGAGCAACCCAAGCCGTACCAAATCCCAATTCATCTGCTGATTCTAATTGTTCGAAGAAATTAGAATACATTGTATCTTCATCTGGCGTAATGCTATCGACCGGAGTTTGTGAAATTGAAAGGAAAATGTCAAAATCCATTAAATTGAACCTGTCCTTCCACCATCCACTGGAATACTTGTACCTCTAACGAAACTTGCTGCAGGCGAGGAAAGAAAAGCTATTACCTGACCCAACTCTGAAGGATCTGCTAAGCGACCCTCTGGAACTGTACTTAACCAAGCTTTTTCAACATCTTCTTGACTCATTCCTTTTTGCTCTGAAAGTGTCTTTTTTAATTCGGTTAGTCTTTCAGTATTGGTAAAACCTGGTAAAACATTGTTTATGGTAATTTCAGGAGGTAATTCTTTGGATAATGTCTTTGACCATGAGGCCATAGCGCCTCTAATTGTGTTACTCACACCTAATCCAGGTATAGGCTCCTTAACTGATGTTGAAATGACATTAATGATTCTACCGTAATTTGAAGACTTCATACCTTCTAAAAGTAGTTGAACCAAAGTTTGTGAAGCTAAAACATGCCTAAGAAACGCTTTTTCAAAATCATGAGGTTGAGCTTCAATAAGTGGCCCTGATGGTGGACCTCCTGAATTATTTATTAAAATGTGGAATGGACCATTAATCTCTATTTCTTTACTTACTAATTTTTTCAAAGAGTCCAAATCTTCTAAATTACAAGAAATTGAATTCTTTCCTGAGGCGCTGCGAGACAGAGTTATTACTTCAGCTCCATTTTCTTCAAGGGAAATTACAGCTGCCTTACCTATTCCACTTGTACCTCCGCAAACTAGTGCTCTTTTGCTTTCTAAATTTATCATCTATTCACCTTTAAATTCATAAAATTCAGAATTAATAAGCTTAGGTAAGGATTCTCTTTTGATCAGAATACTTCTAACTAACCATAAATCAATGAAAACTCGAAATTTAGTGGTCATATCTAAATAATCTACACCCGAAGACCCGCCTGTTCCTATTCTTCTGCCTATCATTCTTTCGACCATACGTGCGTGGGAAGCTCTCCAAAGTACCATAGCTTGCTCAAGTTCAATTAGTTTGGAAATTAACTTTCTTGGCCATGCTAGAAGCGGAAGTGAGCGGTAAGATTCAATGAAAAGTAAGCCAGCCCTTCTTCTACGTGCAACTCCCTCAACGTCAAAGAAATCAATAACATCTTGGTTTGTTTCAGGATACTGAGATTCATGAGCCTGAACATATGCCTCAATAAACTTATCAACTGATGATTCGTCGTTATCTGAATCCAAAGTCGAACCTTGAATTGGAGTTCTAAAGAGCCAATCGCAAGTTACATCATACAATGATTTTTGTTTACCTTCTGATTTCTTACCAAATGGTTTTCCATCTACCCACTTTTGACCCATGAGATTTTCCATTTCTCTCATTTGAAATGATTCAAAACCTGAAGCAGTTCCTAAATCATCTCTAAAATTAAGGAAATCTTGAGGATCCAGTGTTTCCATTACTTTCCATTGTTGAGACATTAGTTTAAAAATTTCAATAACTCTATCCATGTGATGAACTGCCCTAGGAAGACTTTCTTCCTCAACTACATCTGATGACAATATATCTCTGGAACACTTTAATTCATTAATTACTAATTTAAACCATAACTCAAAATTTTGATGAACAAGAATGAAATGCAACTCATCATTACTAATTTCACGAGTTTCTCCCTCGACACCAGTCTGTAATTTGAGTAATTCCTCTAGTCTCAAATATTCTGAATATGTTGGCGACATCTAGACCTAATAAGGATTGTATATTATATCGACTGCGTTTGGGGGAGTATGTTAATCTGGGCACATGGGCTATGGGGAAGTCCAAATGGTAGTAAAGTAACTGCAATTAGAGAAAGTGGAATTGAAGTAATTTCACCTGATTTTAACAATATGGAATTGGAGGAAAGAATAGACATACTAAATGAGATTGTTTCTAAGGAAGAAGTTGTTCTTGCAGGATCAAGTTACGGTGGTTTAGCGTGTGCATTAGTTGCTCAACAACAACCTGAACAAGTCAAGGGAATGTTACTCCTAGCTCCAGCACTACATTTGCCTGAAACGCCTAATGATGTTCCTGAGGATTTGGTTGCTCCAAATAATTTTCCTGTAACCATAATTCACTCGTTTACTGATGAAATTGTACCTATAAGTGCTAGTAAAGATTACATCAAACGTTCTGGAAACAATCTAAGACTAATTGAAGTAGAAGATTCTCACGTGTTGGAAAATTCATTCTCTTTAATTATTTCCGAACTCAACGAATTGATAAACTAAGAAGACTCTTCCTCTGTAGAGGTTTCATCTTCTTCATCTAACTCTTCAAGTGTTTCAAAAAAATAACTTTCCCTGTAGAGTGTACTATGATATTCACCGTAAAGAGATTTCATGAAATCGCTACTTTCATTATCATTATAATAAAATTGAACTATTTGTCCATCACAGGAAAAATTCATTCTGTACATAGCTAAGTTGCCATGATGAAGATCTATCGTAATATTTTCTCCATCCACCTCATAAGGATTATTACTTGGAAGTGGAACGTCACCAAAAGTACCATTTACCATGTAAAAAGTATATCTTAGACTGTCTTCAAACTGATAAAGTGTATTACCTAATTCTGAAAGCACCCACCTTCCCCCAATTGTTTGATTCTCACATGAGGCACGTGACGCCTCTTCTTCTGTTGGTGGTGCTTCTGGCTCTTCTTCGTTAAAATATCGATCATAGATTGGTTTTTTGTCTGAAGGCAATTCTACTGATCCTGATTTTGCCATAGTCAATACATTATGTGCAGTAATTGCTTTTTCACTAATTGCATAAATATACTCTCCTCCACCCATAAATATACTACGTTTAATACTTGGAGTGTCCCATGAAAATCTTGAACCGTAATATGAGGAATGATCAATATTGTCATTGTAAATTTCCAATGGTTTTTCTGGTGTAGCGTTAATCAACATTAGTTTGGAAACATATTCATAACCATAATAATTATATGTTTTACCATCCTCGATAACTAAATTTTCAACCCACCGACTGGTAGATAATGGAATTGCTAGCAAACCATCACTTTCCCAATATTGGAATGCTTTATGTTCATATGTAGCTTCACTATGCGAATACGACCAACCATTCTCTCCATTAGGTGCAGGATTTAATTTCAACTCACTTTCAAGAATAGGATTAGAAAAATCACTAACATCAAAGAAAGAAATTTGAGTAACGCCCCAGTCTAATCCATCATCATCACCGGCAATTCCTATTGTAAGAAGATGGGTGTCTCCTACTGGATGAATGTATGTAGATACTCCTGGAATTTTTAACTCTCCAATTATTCTAGGGTCAGTTGGTTCACTTAGATCTATAGTCCATAATGGATCTATATTTCTAAATGTTACAATGTATGCTTTATCGCCAATAAATCTTGCTGACCAAATGCTCTCATCTGGTGCAATGTCGCCCACCTTTCCTATTACTTCGTATTCGGTTTCATCTGCATTTAATCCTAAAACAAATACATGACTTAGCATTGGCTCAGGGTCATCCATCCACCATCTTCCCCACTGTCCTGTAGTAGAACAAACACGAATATTCCCATTATGCTCAGACAATGAGAATTGGTCTTGAATTGTACCATTTATTCTTCCACTAGCAATATAATCGGTTTGACCTGGATTGGATATATCAAAAACATGAAGATTTGTCATTTCCTGATAATCTGATTCTTCTTCTCCCCAAAACCACCATGAACTTTGTGAAGCTTCAGCCATCACCATTACATCTCCTGAAGCATAAACTGTAGCCCAATTACTCAATATATGGTCTGCATTAAAACTGAAATTTTCCTCTAATAAATCAAGAGTCATAACTGAGGTAATTCCTTGACCTGTAGTATCTGATGCTGCAGCAAAATTTTGACAATTGCTATCTCCAGATTCTGTATATTTGTGTGTTGTAATATTGTCATCTAATTTTTCATGAATACGAGGTAAAAGATCATCTAAAGGTGTTTGATCAATTACCTTATCATTGTATTCAATTGTTTCATTCATTACTTCCATCCAAATTTGCTCTCTCTTGGAACTCTCCCAATCAAGCTCCCAATAGGTTCTATAATCTGAAAAATCCAACCATGTTTTTAATCCATCTATTTCCATCCAACCATAGGAAACCATACGAACTGTTCCTCCAGATTCTCGTGCAGTTTGATAGTTTCCTTCGATATACAATTCCTTAGTAATCTGTGGTGAACTTCTATTAGTTAAATCTAAAACAGTTAATTTAGTGAATGAAGTTGTTCGGTAATAATATCCATAATCATAATCCACAATTATCTCTTCAGAATTCTCTATGTCTTCATCTGAAGCTGTTGATTGTGTGGAAGAATCGATAGATATTGGTGCTTTCCTTTCCTTTTTAACTACATCATCAAGAATGTGCTTATCTTCATAATAACTGTAAATTTGAACATTAGAATAA
>MIZB01000295.1_pt1 | contig 28213 bp, 26 predicted proteins | sample 888171 | NCBI WGS metagenome assembly MIZB01 (sample SAMN05440186, study PRJNA335308) | marine metagenome | isolation source: marine water
ACGACTCACTATAGGGCGAATTCGAGCTCGGTACCCGGGGATCCCACAGAAGATGATGGGTCTTGTACATATGAAGAAGATACTCCTGGATTTGGATTGGCTGTTGCTTTAATCAGTATTATCTGTGTTGCTTTGAGAAGAAGAAATTAATCTTAAACTAACGGAATTAAGTCAATATCAGATTCGTACAAGCTAGGGCCTGCTTCAAGGTAATAGACCGAACCCAATCTATCTCTTGAATTTGATGAAGAAGTATCCTCTCCAGAGGCGCAAGTTCCTGTACATCCATCTGCAAATGCAATGTATACTCTTCCTTCTAAGTCAATGTGTAGATCGTTAAAGTCTAGCAGATTACGGTTGGAACCACCTTCGTTAGAGCGACAGTCTCCACTATTTAGACAAATACTTCCGACTTGAACTGGATCTGTCGTAAGTCTTTGAGTATGAAATATAGGATTTTCATCAAGAGCATTCAGGCTGTAAGTAACGTACAAGTGATGACTGACATTTGTAGTAGCATAATGGGCATTACCATTCCAAGGATTTCCATCTATATCTGGCTGACCTAGTGCACTAGCGTTTTCACTTCCAAGATAGGCTATAGCTATTCTGCCAGGGTCTCCGGCTGAAGTGTGTGGGAAAGTAGCTGAAATCACTTCAATTGGACTCACTCTGATGCTTGTTTGGTCCCAAGAATTGCCTGAATCAATACTCCTGGACATGTAGACTCCTTGATCTCCGCCAACCCATACATTGTAAGCATTGGATTCGGTATCTGTGGCTATTTCCCCGTTCTTACGAGGATTTGGAGTTCCTACGTCTTGACCCATAGTCCTTTCTTCCCAAGTAAGGCCATTGTCTTTAGAAAAAATAATTGCAGGAGTTGCTACTCTAGGTGGAAGATAAACAGTACCGTCAGGTGCACTTGTGATTGCTCCATGCAATCCTCCATTTGCTGTTGCTATTCCAACTAAGTTACCTCCTACTTCGAAAGAAGCCCCTCCATCATAACTAGTGTAACATGAAATGTAAGCTAACTTATTGTAACAAAAGTAAACTGCAGTTTCATAAAAACTTGAGGATGCTCCACCTCCAATTCCATACCCTGCATTTGTCCAAGGTCCTGAACCTAGTTTGATATGGTCATTAACCGGGGCTCCAGAATCGTGAGGGTTAGCTTCCCAACTTTCACCGTCATTATCGGTCCATCCGATCCATGTTGTCCAAAGTCCCATCATATGGATATTGAAAACTCGGTCAGTAATTGGATCTACCCAACCGTAAGGATCATTTGTGAAAAATGCTTGAGAAGCATCTGCCGTATTTTCCCAAGTAAGGCCACCATCACATGATCTCATTGGTTTTTCAAATGCAATAAAGAAAATACAGCCGCTAGAAGTAACGCCCAAACTAGGTTCTGCGCCTTGCTCCCCTACATTACTGAAGTAAAATTGCATTTCTAATGGCGCTACATCTGTATAGTTACCAGTTGAATCTGTAACAAAAAAACCGTCAGGAAGTCCTGCTTCTACGATGATAGGAGAATTATCTGAAGAATCTTCATTTAAACAGCCTGACAGCGATGTTGCCATCACAAAAATGACTGCGAAAAATGAGTTCCACTCTTTGCCCATAGTAGTTATCCTGCAAGCTGCCTGATATACTTTACTAATTTTTAAGTATTAACTACTGAACGAACGGCGACCCCAGAATACTAATGCCAAAGCACCACCTGCAAATCCGCCTGCTCCAGCTAAGAGAGCTACGTTTCTAATTGTCCAGACTGATTCTTCAATTTCCTGAATTGTTTCAACTTCCATTTGTAATCTACTTAGATTAAATGCATTGAAATTCATTTCAATAAAATTAGTACCATTGTAAGCTGATGAAGGCTCTCCAAATTCTAATTTAGAGATACATGCTTGATTTGCTGTGTTCATATTAACTCCATCAGTAGAACATGCATAATCTCCATAATTTGTCATATTTTCATCAACATAATGATCTCCGGTTCCCATTATCAATCGAACATTTACATCATACGGGACACGTGGTTCCCAGAATTCTTCGAGTGTTGCACCTTGATTTGGTTTAATTCCTACTGCAGTTCCTTCAATCCCGAATACCCAAAGATGTCCGCTGGTTGAATCATCTACGGCTATTGAATATTCTTTAGCATTGGTGTTGGTTCCAAGACTTTGAGAATTGTCATTTGAACCATCGCTGTTAATGTCTATTGATAATTCTAAATCTGCAACTGTAAATCTATCTGTGTTAACTTGCGGATAAGAGAGTACAATTTCAGCACTTACGGTTCCTTCTGGAACATGTAAGTAATGGGTAGAATCTGTAACATAAGTTCCGCTACTGCCGACAAAGTATGCCCACTCCCCTTTCCAATCTGCTTTTAACGTATCTGTAAACTGTTTTGCCTTGTGAATGTGAGATATGCCTAACATTGCATCTCTAGCATCRAAAACGGTAACCATTTCATTATCCGGCATACCGTCGCCATCCTCATCTGCATTTCTCATGCTTTCTAAAGTCAATGCCATTTGAATTGCATATTTTGTATCAATTAGTCCATGACCTTGTCCCCAATCGTGTGTCATTCCTGTTTTACTTACAGTTCCATTAGCATTTGATTGTCCGCCCTGGATATATTTCCCAGAGAGCTCCATGATTAATTCAGCTTCAGAAACAAAAGTATCGATTCTATCTCCATACCACTCACCTTCAAGGGTTTCATGGTCTTCATAGAGATAATCTGCAACTCCTAGTGATGGTGCTGCTTGGTACAATAGAGTTGCTACTCCAGCAATGTGTGGTGTTGCCATTGAAGTACCTGAAATTGCCATGTAGTACAAGTCATCATCTGATGGGCGTTGAATAATATCAATTAGAGTTGCACGAGGGGCTGTTGCCCATATCTCAACACCTGGAGCGCCGATATCTGGCCATGTTTGTGGTTTGGTCATATCTCCTCTAGATGAGAATCCTGCTATTCCAGAACCATCATGTTCAAGAGCTGCAACGCCAATTACTAGAGGAATACTTGCGTACGGATTTGTTTGTAAATCACTACCATCTCCTCCTGAATTTCCTGCTGCGAATACTGAAACCACATTGTTATCGTATTGTAAATTTAGAACTGCTTGAGAAACTGCATTAGATGGATCATATTCTGAACCTGAACTTCCCCATGAATTGGATGTTACTCGAATATTCAACGGATTTGCATCAGGCCTTGAATTGTCGTAAACCCATTGGAAAGCTTCGACTGCATTATCGATGAATGCGATATCTCCGACTCCCATTCCAACCAATGTTGCGCCTGGGGCTACTCCTTTCTTAGCTCCTGCAGATGCATCTCCATTACCTCCAACGGTTCCTGCACAGTGAGTACCATGCCCGCTAGATGTATCTGAGTTTTCTGCTTCTATCCAAGTTCTAGTAGCTCTATCAAATTTGTAAGAAACCGTTTTACCTTCATCGTAGTCAAAATCTGGGTGACCAGCATCGACACCTGTGTCAATAATTACTGCTGCTACTCCTGTCCCATCAATGTATGTGTGTTGATCTGCTTGATCTGCAATTACTTGCTCATCCTCGTTAATAATAACGGTCTGCCAAGTTTCCACTGCATTGATAACTCTTGTAGTGTCTTGCATGTAATATTCCATTTGTGAATTATGCTCTATCCAAAAGATATCGTCTTGTTTGCTTAAATCTCTAATTTGAGATGCTGTAGCTTTTCCAAAATATCCGTCAATAAATTCAAAAATACTAATAACTTCAATACCAATTCCTTCTGCTGTTTGTAGGTGTTGATTTGTAAGTTCAGGTCGATATTGAACGATAAATTCAATTTGTGTATTAGCGTCTGCATCGTCCATAGCTCTAACTATATTCGGGTGTAAAACGTTCTCATTAGCTGGTGCTGATGCGCCAATATTACTGATAAGTAAAATGGCAAACATAGCTAAGGCTACCTTTTGTTGCATAATAATACCCCAATGATGTTCTTAAAAAAAGTTCACTTCTAATATTTTATTCTTTTTGAGTGTTATCTTCATTCATAATTACGATGTGAGGTTCCCAATTTTCTGCTTTTTCTGAATCTATTTCAGCAAAAGTAGCTAGTATAACTCTGTCGCCTGGATTTGCTCTGTGTGCTGCAGCCCCATTTACGCAAATTGTTCCTTTTTCATCTCCATCATATTCCATTATGTACGTAATTAATCGAGTGCCTTGAGTTATATTCCACAAATGTACTTGTTCATGCATTGAAAATTTTCCCAATTTAATTAATTCAGGACTTAATGCTACTGAACCTTCATAATCTTTCAACGCGTGTGTAACTTTTGCATTGTGCAACTTAGATTTCAATACGGTTATGCTGTGAGACACTATTGTTTACTAAGAAGGCGGTAAATATTGATAATCTTGAAATAGTATCGCTTTGTTTGCAATTTGTGAAAATAAGACACATTGGCATCGCTGTAGATTCTATTGAGGAAAGATTGCCTATGTGGGAATCTCTTGGTCTAAAACTAGATCATACTGAGGAAGTTGAATCAGAAGGAGTAACTACTGCACATATCAAAGTCGGGGGTTACGAAATTGAATTACTAGAACCTATGGGAAGAGATACGCCGGTTGGTAAATTTGTTGAGAAAAAAGGACCTGGAATTCATCATTTAGCTTTGGAAGTTGATGATATTGAAGAATCCTTAGCAAAAGCAAAAAAGAACGGTCTAGAACCTATTGGGGAAGCTCCTCGTCCTGGTGCTGATAATACACTAGTTGCCTTTTTCCACCCTAAAGATACTGGTGGTGTCCTGCTTGAAATTGTTCAATGTGAGTAATTTATTGGCTCTGTGAAACCGTTAGTTATCGATCCGTATTCTTCGTCCAATAAATGCGACAATGAGTAAGGTGCTCAAACTTGCAAACATTCCAATGCCTGAAAGAGAACCTCCTCCGGATGAAGATGCCTGTGAACTTACTACAAAACATGTCGAGACATCATCTAACTGCGGATAATTTGCTTCAGTTAAATAAACCTCGACACAATATACATCAGCATCTAAATCAATATGAATTTCATCAATAGCTTCAGAAAGGGATGAGGCTACAATCGAATATTCTTGCACACTAATAACTTCGTTATTTGATGCACGAGTGGTCGTTGTTTTCAGCGTGTAGTTAGTTAGTTCAACGGCGCAATTAATTGCGTAAGTAACTGTCACATCATCTCCAACTTCATAGAATGGCATGTCAGTACTAACTGATAAATCTGAGAGTGCAACATCAGTACCGCAATTTTGAGAGCCTCTATTAGGTTCATCGTCAGGCCCAGTTGAAGGCGCGCAGAATTTGGAGAAATCTCCAACTCTTTTTACCGATGTTGATATATTCATACGATCATCTGAATCGTTTCGTGATTCTTTTCCAAGATAGAACTGGTCCTTCACAGGATCTGAGGCAATGTAACACTCTCCTCCGCCATCTTGGGAAACGTTCTTTTCAAGATCTTCAACAAGAACTGAAATGCAGGCGTCTTCTTCCGAAAGGAAATCCATGGTGGTTAACAATGTGTGACACACATCGGTAATGTCCTCTGAATTGACCTGAGTGGCCCATTCTGACTTGATTCCTTCCAGTAAATGCGATGCATCGTCGACAACATATCCATTCCCATCTCCGGCTTCTTTAACTCCCCAAGCAACAACACCCATTTCCGTTGGTTCGCCTGTGTCAACGCCTCGATTTGTTTTTCGAATATAGACGTAGCCCTTGATTGGTTTGCGTGCTTTTTCTACCTCTTCATCTGATGAATCTCCATTTTTCTCTTCACCTTCAAAAATAGGGAAAATCCCGCTTTCAATCAATTCTTGCAATGTATTAGCTTTTTCAGTAAAATTTTCATTTTTGGAAAATGAATCTGAAGATACTGAGACTAAAGTGATTCCATAATCTGAAAAATCATCGATGGGATATGTAGCATCGATCAATGCTTGCGAGGAGAGATCATCACCTGCGTCAACGATTATCAGTTTACTCAGAGTGCCTTTTATCGGAACTCCATAATCGCTGCCATGGTGTCTTGCAGAGGCTTCTGCAGTAATGGCAACACCATAACTTCCGTATGACTTTACGGAGACTGTAACCAATTTACCTGCAAAATTAAAATCTGTTACCGGTTCTTTTGAGTAATTTGTGAATTTGGAAAGAAGACGGACATCATCCCTGTTGATGTATGACAATGCAATGTGCTGAGGGACTGGTTGCGGGTCTGCGCAAAATGCTGATGGTTTAGCAATGTAGGTGGACTTGAGGCCTTCTCCGTCCGGGGTTTCGGAGATGTAATCTTTGTCAAATTTGACACTGCTCTCAAAATATCCTGTAATAATTGGAATTCCCTGCGGATCTAACGCCATGCCACTAAATGTTCGATAATACCAACCTGTAAAATCTTCAGTACCGTACCCGTCCACTCGCCCAGCCTGGCAAGCCCACATCCAATCAAGCTCTTGCGTAACGCCATCTGCTGAAAGAATTGGGTCACTGCTAGCTTTGGCCACAAAATAATTAGGTCCTTGCGGCGTATTAGGCAAATGGTCAAGGCCTAGGTAAAGATGGTTCACAAACAATCCCATCACGTACAAATTATCACTACTGTCAAGAGTAATCGATCGAAGATAATCTGATGATCCAATGCCATCATTGTTTACGCCAGCAAATGAATCTGCAAACATCCAATCACCGTCGCTAGAAATTTTTGCCACGAACATGTCATAATCTCCGGTGCTGTAAAATCTGAGGCATTGATTAGTTGTGTAAGCTGTACTCTGAGGTGAGCAATTCTCACCAGGTGTTTCAAAACTCACATTATTAAGGTGATTTCCAGCAATCAAAGCATCATATTCACTATCAATAGCGATATCGCTGATTCTATCTCTATTGAATCCTGTAATCCTGCGAACCCAATCCCAATCTCCTGTTAATGGATCAACTGTAGCAATGAATGCTTCCTCTCCCACAGAACTAGTTGCGCCGCTTGGGTGAGCATAATAATGGTCTGTGTAAGTTTGATGTCCTATTGTTCCACCCTGATAATATCCTCCCCCGACAAACAGTTTACTATTGTCTCTAACAGCAACTGCGTTAATCCACGTATCACATCCACCGGTTTGTTGAGTAAATCGATGATCTCCTCCTGTAGTGAACGCAGCAACAAATCCCATTTGTGCCTGTCCGGAGCATGTATTCAATACTCTATTCCAAATTTCGTTTCCGGATTTATCCACGCTAGAGAATGCAAGCGATTCACTGTATCGCCCTCCTATGTAGATACTGTTGTCTCCGTCGAATGCGATATCCCTCATGCCTGCCTTCATTCCCAAACCTTTACCGAGTTTTGCCCATTCCCAAGCACCTGCCGAGGAAATCTTTGCAACAAATGGAGCAACTGTTGCATTCGAGGTGTAATTCAGTTCATCACCGAAATGTATGTTATATTGAATGAGGGACTGATTCTGGTCAACATCTCGTGTTTCCAATTGCCCTGTCACGAAGATTAACACATTTCCATTGCTGTCTTCATCTACGATAATGCCCTTTCCATAGTCATCACCGTTCCCACCTGCATTAGCAAACCAAACGAGGTTTCCACTGGGGTTAAATTTTGCAACGTAGAGATTTTTCCCAGATTGCGATTGATCGCCTATGAATGCGCTGGAATCTTTGATATCGGGTCGCCCTTCTGTAGTGCCTACAATGTAGGAATTTCCCTGTGAATCCGTACCCATGTCATCCGATTCAATATTCATGCGATTAGAGAGAACAGATGACCATTCCCAACTGGCTTCAATGGTTTGTGCGTTAGATGCGCTTCCTAATCCAATTGCCATTCCAAAATTCCCCATTAAGGGCGAAAGAAGCAAGCATACTGTCAACAAGAAAACCTTGTACATAACGGCACAGGTAAATTCTAATATTTATTGATTTCTAAACGGTAGAAAAGATTTTGCTAATTTAATCTCGTTTTCACCAATTAATTTTAGCTTGTAGGAAAGTGCTAAAAATATAATTGCAAACGAAATTATTGATAACACTAAAGTTAAAGGATTAGACAATTCAAATGCTGACAACAGAATAACAGGTAAAACAGATAATGCTGAAACTGATGCTATTTTCCACATCTCTTTTACTGGAAATGTTTCAAAGAAATTAGATTCTATAGTTGCTAGAGATCTATTCATAACCAGTATTGTCGATATCCAGGTTACCAATACAGTAGAAAATGGAATTCCTAACAATCGATTATCTCCTTCTAAAGTTGTCAATAACCAATAACTCAAAATTATATTAACAATAGACATGGAAAGCGCTAACTTTAACAAATATTTAGTTTGCCCGCTTGCCATCAAAATCCAACCTAAATTAAGAGAATACGTTGGCACTAAAATCAAATAAATCATGAATATTGGAATTGAATCTCTGTATGTTTCTGTAAACATTGTCAATATCAACGGTTCGGCAATAAAAATTAGTAAAATCGTTGCAGGTAAAAATATGAACGCCAATTTACTGATACTATTTTGATACAGTTCTTTAATTTCAGATAAATTCCCATCCTTGTGTGCCTTTGACATCATTGGGGTAACAACTTGAGACGCCGACTGAGTTATCCATCCGAAAATAGGCGCCCAGAGCGAACCTAGATAGTAAACTGCAAACACTGAACTTGAGAAAAATAAACCTACCAAATACTTGTCAACGTTTACGTTTATGACGTAAACCATGGCCGTCAGACTCTACTGGTATTCCATAAGCTAATTGTTCCTTAAGATAAGAGGTTCCTGAAATTTCCTTTGTGAAATATGTTGAATATACGTGAAACAAGACCATTACTGCTTTTAGAGAGGCTGCAAAAATAATTCCGTGTAATATTCCGAGAGTTGTCGGATTTAGCCACGCTGCAGTAGGAAGGATTGCGATATCTATTACTGTAAAAAATATCATTGACCACATTGCCGTAGAAGTTTTTCCCTCTAGAATTAACAAATTCTGAATAGGCATTACAAATATCATTAATGAGGTGTAAATTCCTAATAAAAATTAGATACTCTTTCAAATGATGGTTATCAATGATTTGGGACCCTAGCCAAAACAAACTCATTACAATTAAAGCTGAAAAAAGTAAAATCATCCACGTTTGTCTGACTAGATAGAGGGTGCTCACCCATCTCTTTTCTTGGATAATAATAGAGAAGTGATTGTGGCATTCCAAACAGTAATATTGCTTGAACTATCGTGTAAATCATCACTAATTGCTGATAGGATCCGTAATCTTCTTTCAATAAAATACGTGTCAAAAAGAATGGAATTAAGAGACTTAAAAGAAAAGAAGATGCTCTTCCGTAGATGAGCATTATGATTTTTCGCGACGGTTCCATCTATTTTTTGAGAAAGGAGTAGGTTATAAACTCACATGTTATGGATTTAATATTCATTTATGGGTTCTAAACTGCGCATCGCTGTAGTCGCTAATGCAAATAGCATTCATACAATCAGGTGGGTAAAATGGCTACGCAAAAAGAAACACGAAGTGACTGTTTTTTCATTAAATGAAGGGGAAGATTGCGTTTATTTTGGACCTGAACCGGCTCTTGACCGAAGCTTGATTTTTAATCTTGGGAAAAATGTTAGAAAAACAACGAGTGAGTTACAGGCAAAAATTGATGAGTTTAAACCTGATCTTATCCACGGCTTTTTTCTAGTCAATCATGGAATGTATGCCTCGAGAATCAAAGGCTATCCCAAGGTGGTAACTGCGTTAGGATCAGATGTATTAATAGCTCCAAACGAATCTAAATTAATGTCGTGGATTGTTAAAAAGACCGTGAAAGATTCTGATTTAATTATTTCCGTAGCTGACCACCTTAATAGCGTTGTATCGCCTTGGAAAAAGAATCATGTAGAAAGTATTAGCTCTCCTCTAGGTATAGATGTTAAGAAATTTAAGCCTTTGAAAAAAGAAAATCTTATCGTTTTTAATCGAGGATTCAAGAAAGTTTACTCTCCGCTAACACTTGTTGAGGCAATCTCTGAAATTTCAGACGAGATTAAGGATTACAAGGTAATTATGTGTGGGGAAGGACCATTGCTCGAAGCATGTAAAAATTATGTAAATAAACAATCCTTAAATGATTTAATTTCGTTCTCAGGATTTATTCCAAATGAGGACCTTGTTGACCTATTAGGTCGAGCAAAAATATTGGTTTCACCTGCATTAAGCGATGGAACGCCTGTTTCAATTCTTGAAGGACTTGCTTCTGGATGTATTATTCTTTCAAGTCAAATTCCTGCGAATAAATTTTGGACTGTGGAAAATAAGACAGGTTTAAGTTTTGATGCAAAAAATAGTTTGCAACTATCGGATTGTATTCTTAAAGCTGTAAATGACAAAAGTATTGAGCAGAATGCACTGATTCATGGTCCAGAGATGGTTGAAAAATATGCTGACTGGAATACTGAAATGTTACGGATTGAAGAAAAATACTATAATTTAGTTAAAATTGCAAAATAAGTTAATACCCTCTCTCCTTGAATATTTAATCGTATGAGTAAAGTTAGGACCTCTGCATATCGCCAAACTCCTACTCCTGAAGGTCTAAAAGCTATTGAAAATGGAACTCTCGATTACTTTGATACCGAAATGTATGCTAACTTCAATACTGAAGTTCTAGAAGAATATCTAGAAGAAAAAAATAGAGGAGATGGCTTTGGTACAACCAAATGGAAATGGAACCAAATGTTACTAGGATTAGGTATCGGTATTATTTTTGCTATAATAAATCAATATGTTGGTCTAAAAGTTGGAATGATTGTATCTGGATCATGGTACGTTGCTTACCTCTCTGCAATGGCGCTAAGGTGGACTCCTGGAGAAGTTAATCTTTCGATCGGCATCTACCTACGGGTCGATCGATGTTGTACTGGATTTGTGTTTACTTATACCTGCAATTTATTTGTTAAGCTTATTACTCCAAAATATGAGATGAATGGGGAGCAACTAATTGATTCCTCATTACTACTGCCTGACTCGTGGGCTCTGGCTGGAGTTGCAATGGTTGCCTCTATATTGGGTGGATTCCTTGGATGTTTATACTTCATAATTTTTAGAAGGGTTTGGTTGGTGGAAGACCCACTACCTTTGCCTGGCTTTGAAGCAAATATCAAATTAATGGATATTGCCGGAGAGACTGCCAAAGAAGGTGGAATGGAGAGTGCTATGCATTCTATTCGTTTAGTTGGTATTTCAACAGCAATTGTTATGTTTTTCACATTTTTTGAGAGATTTGGCCATTATTAGGAACCGGTTCTAACGACGCTGCCGGAGAGGAAATCAAAACTTCTGTTTCTAAGTTCTGCACTAGAAGGAACTGAATGGTTATGATGGTGGAGATTTGACTGTTCCTATGAGTAATTCCTTGACAAACTACACATGGCTTGGATTTGGATTAACTCCAATGATGATTGCTATTGGATGGTTCATGAAATTTAGAGTTGCTCTCTTAGTCAGTTTGGGAACATTCTTCACATGGTTTGTAGTTACTCCATTAGCATATCAATACGATTATCCTTTCTATTATCCACTAGATGGTAACTATCATTCGATCAGCCAATATTCTCCAATGGGATCTATCATGTCATACAGTTATGTTGCAAGACCTATGGCAATTGGAGCAATTTTAGGCGGCGGAATTACTGGATTATTGAAAATGGCACCTGTGTTCAGAACTACCGCTTCTGACGTAATTGATATTTTCAAAGGAGAAGGTGATGATGCTTCTAGAAAAGATTATGTAAAAGGAAAAGGATGGTACGAATGGCCAATTAGTCACATTCCTGTTTTACTTCTTGTTTCTCTTGTAGGAATAACAATTACTTTTGCAACTCAATTTGGATTTTTAGCATCTTTTATTTTTTCTTTAGTTTTGTGTTTGACTACTTTTGCACTAGGTGCAATTGCAGTGAAGGTAATGGGTGAAACTAGTATAGAACCTGTGTCTGGAACTAGCTTTATTGTCCTGTTAATGCTTGTTTTAGTTTTCAAAGCAATTGGGCTAAACGAAAGCGATACTGCAATTCTTGCATTGGTAGGAACAACCGTTTTTGGAGGTGCAATCTCAATGTCTGGTACTGTAATTGGTGATTACAAACCTGGGTTATATGTTGGAAATCGACCAATGCATATTATGAAAACCGAATTAGTAGGAATTGTTCCTGGAACTATTGTTGCAGCTCTTTTTGCTGGCCTACTTTCGCTTGCTTTAGCAAGAGGTGACTTAATCTTGTATGCTCCTCAAGCAAATGCCTTTGCTGCTTTTGCACAAATTATGTTAGGGGGTCAAACTCCATGGGGGTTGTTGGCCGTCGGTATTGTTATCGGAGTATTCATGGAACTGCTTACTGGAATGGGAACTGCTTTTGGACTTGGAATGTATTTGCCAATGGTAGTTACACTCCCAATGGTTGTTGGCGGGGCATTGAGAGATTATTGGGAAGCTCGATTCCTCGATGTGGCCGTTGAAAAAGAGGGATTGAGTGAGAAACAAAGAACTATGAGATTGCTAAACACTTACATGATCGCAACTGGATGTATTGTAGGTGAAGCTCTACTAGGAACTTTCTTAGCTATTTACTATGTTCTTCCTCTAGTAACAGGATAAATAATGGATATTGCAGTAATACTTTCTTTCATATTTTTTATGTCTATTTTTGCAGGGGTTGGACTTGCTTCTGTTAGAGTAAAAAAAGATACAACTGATGATTATTTGGTTGCAGGTAGAGGCATGAGTCCTCCTCTCGCTGCACTATCTGCAGTTAGTACTTGGAACTCTGGGTATATGTTCATTGGTTTCATAGGGTTCACCTATACTCTAGGATACCCTGTTGCATTTTTGGCTTTCATGTCAACTATCGGACAATTTGTTGCATGGATGTGGTTGTACAAGTTTATACAGAAAGAAGGAAACGAAAGGGGCGTTCGCTCACTGTCCTCGCTGGTTGCAGAAAAAGCAGGAGCGCCTGAAGCTAAACTTGCAGGAGTCTTATCTGTTTTATTCTTGAGCATTTACGCTGCAGCTCAGCTTACCTCTGGGGGAAAAGCCCTCTTCGTAATGATGGGGTGGCCTGAGGTTATTGGAATCTTAATCGGATTTGTGTTAGTTGTAGCTTACTGTTATGCTGGAGGAATTAGGGCTTCAATTTGGACAGATGCTGCACAATCGTGTGTTATGCTTGTTGGCTCAACGATATTGTGCTGGATTAGTATCCAGGAAGTAGGTGGTTTTTCTGGACTTAAGGATGGTCTAAATCAACAAAACCCAGCTTTGACTAATTTCTTACCTCCAGATTTAATGTTCGGGCTAACTCTTTGGGTTGCTGCTTTTTTTCTAGGCGGATTGAGTGTTGCTGGACAGCCTCAGGTAGTTTCAAGAGTTATGACTTTAGGAGACGATAAAGATCGAAGAGAAGCTATGATTTGGTTTTTCGTTTGGCAAACACCTTTCATTGTTCTAATGTTGATTATCGGTCTTGCTAGTCGAGTACTATTTACTGAGAGTGATTTTGATGCTGAACTTGGCTTACCTATGATGGCCATGGAAACCATGCCTGCAATAGGAGTTGGAATGATTTTAGCGTCAATTTTTGCAGCTACGATGTCAACTGCTGATAGTCAGGTCTTAGCTTGTACGGCCGCAATTACTGACGACATTAAACCTGAGTGGAATCAGGATCATAAAACAACAAAGCAGGTTACGATTGCTGTAGCTGCTTTTGCTACTCTGATTTCAATTGGTGGTTTGTATGTTCCGGGTGGAGATTCTGTTTTTCAACTAGTCGTATTTGCAGTATATGGCCTAGGAGGCGTTTTTGTTCCTCTTCTTATCATTCGATGGGCAGGTTACAAACCCGACACTACTCATTCTATATCGATGATGGTTGCTGCATTTAGTGGCGTTTTCATTTGGACTGTTTTAGGACTAGATGGAGCCGACGGAGTATTTCCTTCTGTTCCAGGAATGGGTGCTGCATTTGCTACACACTTTACATTAAATTACATTAGAAGTCCAAAAATTGCTCCTCTGGGACGATTCAAATTGCCTAAAAAAAGCCAGTATGGTGCTGTTGCTGCAGCAATTTTGATTCCATTTGGAGCTGCCGAAGCCGTATATCTAGTTGGAGCGCCAGAATCAACTGAAGGTAGTGGCGGTGTTGGAAATTATTCTATTTCTGGAGATATCTCTTATGAAATGCTAGGAAACAATACTGAATATGTTAACGACGGTGAAACTATCCTAATAGATCTAAATACCAACAATATCCAATGGACTTCTGATAATCGGAATGTTGTAGGAGTTAGAGTTTTACTTACATATAGTGAGGATGAAACTAGCAACGGGGCTGGATGTGCTGCTCCTGGTGCTTCCCAACCTGATCCGGATACAATTACTGGAACTGTAACTCATGATGATTTTAATGGAACTGAGAGTGGACAAAATCAGGGACAAGGTAGTTCGTCTCATGAAATTTTAGTTGAATGGTACAATTCTTCCTTGTATTTTTCAGGCAACGCTACAAACATGTCTGAATCTGATATTAAAAATGAGCTCGATTCAATGGGTGCCGGATTGGGTGCTTATTTTCTAGAAATAAATGTGGAAGCGGAAAGTGGAAATGCTCTTGGATGTAACCATACTGACAATGGTGAAGAAGTCGAATATTTAGTTGAAGTCGTGCTCCTTGACTATGAAATTACGCCTGCTTAATCGCTAGGCTAAGTATCTTATAAGGCCCCAGCTTGAAACTGTAGGGATAATTAATGGCAAAGGAAGAATATGAAACTCCGCTTATTGATGTTTACAACCGAACTCACATGGATGCACTCCATGAGGACGGAAGCTGGTATCACCGATATTTACCAGAGGGCGTTTTCCTAGAAGACTTAGGACAAATTATAGAAGAGGAATTGATCAAGGCCTATAACGAAGTAGAAAGAGAGGCTGATGAATTCTTTGAGAAACAAATTAGAGAACGCTTTGAGAAGATATTTGCACAAGCAAATCCAAAAGATCTTCGTGGACTATTACCAAAGAAACCGCCTGTTAACTGGGCAGAATTACCTGTAGAAATTCAACGCGAAATGCAAATTATGCATGATAACGCAGATAGTGAAGGTATTACAGAGAGAACATTGAAAAAGAGGGTTCGACAATACCTTGTTGACCAATTTATCATAGACGAGTGATTTAAATGGCTAAAAAAGACGTAACAAAACCAATCAGCCTAGACCCCCGCGGAGGACGTCCTAGAGAAAAATGTGTGACGTACATCGAGGGAATTGACCGTATTTTAAACGGTGGACTTCCAATTGGAAATATTGTATTATTGGCCGGAACTGTGGGTTCAGGAAAAACTACTTTGGCTATGGAATATTTGATTAACGGAGCTAAAAATGGAGAAACATGCTGTTACATCTCGGTCACTGAGCCTTCGTCAAAGATGCTATCAAACTTACAAACCTATGGATTCTTCGATGATGCTTTAGTTAAAGATGGTCGGTTGAACATTTTTGATTTGACGGTTATTAACGATCGATTAGGTGTAGAAAGGCTTGATGGTACTTATTCGTCAAAGGATATGGAAGCTTTACTAGGTGCATTCGAAGATATCGTAGATGAACTTGGTGTTACAAGACTAGTTATTGATTCTATTACTGCAATTTGTTATCAATTACCTGACAAAGGAAGTATTCGTAATTTCATATTTAGATTAAGTCAGTTTTTGAGTACTTTCGGATGTACTACTATGCTAATTTCAGAAACGGTGGTTGATTCCAATACTCAAACATATTCTATTTTTGGAGTGGAAGAAGCTGTTGCAGATGGTGTAATTCTTATGGGTAACATCATACGCCAAGGTGATTTGTTGAGAAGTTTACAAGTTGTAAAAATGCGAGGGACTAAACACTCTCGTGCCAGACATCTTATTGAGTTAACTCCAGTTGGCTTAGCTGTTGTTCCTCTTCTCAAGTGGGGTCAAGACGGAGGACAGGCGTTTACATGAGCATCAAAGATACTGCTCAATCTATTATCAAAAGTATCAACGGTGGGGACACATTAACTAGTATTAGTTTAAGCGCTGAAAATTTTCATGAAGACACGGTAAAGTTAGTTTCAGTATTGGTTGGTAAAAAATTAGGAGGAATCTACGTTACTACTTCTAGACCTTCCTCACATATTAGAGCTGAACTAGAAGAAGCTGGAGCTGATTTATCTGACTTATATTTTGTTGATCTTGTATCTATGACTGTCGGTGGAAACACCTCTGATGCTCGAACTTTATTCATTGAATCCCCAACTATGTTAGAATCTATTCTTTTGAATATCACTCTTTTAGAAAGGCGTCTAAAATCAAAAAGGCGTTTTGTAATGTTTGACTCTGTAAATGGACTCAGTATTTATTCCGAACCAAAAGTTTTGAGAGAATTTATTAACGTTTTAGGAAATTCTATGAGGATTAAAGAAATTTACAGTATGTTAATGACTGTTAAAGAACAAACTGACGAGGAATTATCGTCTGCATTAAATTTATTATCTGATAAAATGATAGGAGAATAAGTATGGCTGAAAAAATAGTTTCAACTGGAATCGAGCGTTTAGACGAGGCATTAATCAATGGAGAAGGTGTCGTATTGGGTAGTTCTATCTTGATAGAAGGTAGTTCAGGTTCTGGAAAAGAGTTATTATCTAAACAATTTGCTTCGGCAGGCGTTGGATCTGAAACTGTTGTTTATTTTTCAACTGATGAAACATCAGATGAGCTTATCGATGTCTTTGAACAATACAGGTGGGCTACAGACTTACGTATTGTCAATGTAGGGACTCAATACTTTGAAAAGGTTCTATCTCGTGAACTGCAAGCTTCACGTTTCAAACAAGAAGGTCTTTCTGTTTCTGAACTTAGAAATTTAGGGTCTTATGGTTCAACCTCTGATCAAATTAATTTCGTTGCAGATATGACCTATGAAATTTCAAAATTAAAATCACCTTTCCGTGTTGTTATTGACTCTTTAGATTTCTTTTTACAATACTACAACCCTCTCGAGGTATTGTCTGCTGTAAGAACAATTAAGGAATATGCACAGGCGAATGGTGGAACTGTAATGTATACCATTTCTGAAGGTGCCCATGAACATAAAATTCACAGCCAGCTTGAAGCTATTTGTGACTTAGTTATTCAACTAGAAGTCGGAAGAATGGCTGCAGAGTTTGAAAACCGTTTAATTATCAAAAAGATACGAAATCATCCTGAGAAAGCTGCTGTTATGATTTATGCTGTAACAGATAGTGGACTAACCCCAGAAATGATTACACGTGTTGCTTGATGGTTAAGTAATTAAGTTGAACGACTCCCAAATTACGGAATCACAGAAGAAAGGGACTGAAGTATTCTACAGATTGCCCAAATGGCTCTCAATTTCTGTAAAACTTCTAAATCTAATTTCGACAAAATTAACTACAAGGTTCCTTTGGAACGTATTCACAAAACCGCTAGACTTTAGAATACGAGATGTTGAAAATAAGTTTTACAAGGAACATACCTCTATCGATTTTTTCTCAGAAACTGCCAATAAAACTGTTAAAATTTATAATGTAAAAGGAAAAGGCTCTAAGATTCTGTTTGTCCACGGATGGAGTAGTAGAGCTAGTAAATTTCATAAGATCATTAGTGAGTTTAAATCTAAGAATTTTGATATTACAGCAGTTGACATGCCTGCTCATGGCCAATCTTTGTCAAAAAGAAGCCACTTACCTGAATTTTGTGATGTTGTTTACGACCTATCAAAGAATAATGGGCCGTATGATACTATAATTGGTCATTCAATAGGGGCGGTTGCTGCACTAAATGCTGTAAAAATGGGTCAAAATTTTAGAAATATTGTTCTTATTAGCCCAGGAGCGTACAAAATTGAACCCATTTTTAGAAATTTTGTCTCTCTTTTTGGATTATCGGAGGACTTTTATGTCAAAAGTATGTTCGATTCCTTTGAAGCTAAGGATGGTCGAAAACCTCCAAACTATGGACCAGATAAATTCGCTACAGAAATCCAATCAAGATGTCTTATCATTCATTCTGAAGACGACGCGCAAGCTAACCCCAAAGTTGCCGAAAAAATTCATGAAGATATTAAAAATAGTAAATTAATGATGGCTACAAATTTGGGTCATATGAGAACGCTAACTGATGATAAAGTCATTGAAACTATAGAAGAGTTTATTTCATGATGAAAATAATTCTATCGTTAATTACTGTTTTAACTCTTGCAATGTCTGGTTGTACCGGGCCCGGGAATTTTTTTGATGAAGATAAACCTGTAGAAGAGCCATATGTATTTGATTTGACTTTGGAGGACATGTGGAATGACATTCCGATAAATCAAACGTCTACTTCAGACATACTGAATTGGACATATGAATTTAGTAAAAGTCCTCGGGTAACGAATTTAACAGAAATAGGCTATAGTATGAACGGTCAGCCGTTACTACTCGTAGAATTTGGCGATTATGATCCTAACATTCCTACCGTTTATTTTGTAGCTGCCCAGCACGGTAACGAACCTGCGTCGGTAGATTCAGCATATTTACTTGCTAGACATTTTGCTAGAGGAGTTCCAGAAGAAGTGGATCCTATTCTAGAAAAAATCAATCTGGCCGTATTTGTTATGGTAAATCCAGACGGTAGAGATGCTGGTTCACGAGGAAATGCAAACGGCACTGACTTGAATCGAGATCATATGAAACTATTGGAACCTGAAGGGATTATTATGCAAAAAGCATTTCAAAAAATTCACCCCTCTGTGACTGTAGATATGCATGAATTTGGAGGCGCAGGAACAATAATTTTTCAAGTTGCAGCTCCTCAAAACCCTACAACTCATCCAGACGTGTTAGCAGCTTCATATGTTTTAGAAACTGACGTAATTGAAGCTGTCAATGAAGAATGGGGATTTGGGAGTGTTACCAATTATCCGCCAACTACTAGTTCTCAAGATTCAAGTATTCATCGAAACCATTTTGCAGTCCATGGGTCTGTAAGTTTACTGTTTGAATCTGCTGTTTCTGAAGAATATTCAGAGAGAGTAAGGCTTCAGAGTTGGGCCGCAATTGCAGTTATAGACGAAGTAGTAGATGATCCTGGGTATTATCTGGATGCAAGACAATCTTCAGACGAAGAAGGGCAAGAGGGTAATGACATTGTACATGCTTATTTGTTTGAATGTAATGACCCTGCAACTAAAGAAACTCTTCGAATTTTAAAAGATCACGGATTCAAAGTTGGCTACAAATCTGGTGATGAAAGTGTAACTTCCATACATTATGAAACATTTCTACCAATGACAAATTTTCCAAATGGAACTGCGTTAGTTCCGATGGATCAAATTGGATGGAGAATGATCAGTGAGCTAATGGAATATACTTCAACTAAAGATCAGCATTACACTAATTCTCCTAAAGATAGAGGCCAAGATGCGTGGAGGGCGCTGGAATCTGTCAATTATGAGATTGATAATGATGTATGTAAAATTGAATAGATAGGGCTTAAATAACGCAGATATCGTCAAATCTTATGGAAGAAAGTCTAGCTTTACTTATTGTTGGCGGAGTTTTATCATTTATGGGTGTTATGATGAATGCTATACCTGTGAAATTTGATGAGGATATCTTAGGCGCACTAGGTGCTCTCGAAAGTGATGCAAGTGAAAAAGAAAGAACACTTAGGAATTTCATTGCGCAGCTTAGGATTGTGATAGGTGGTTTGGCTCTCACTCTTGGATTTATTGCAATTTACAATAGAGATTTACCAACTGGAGATGCAGAAAATTTACTGGTTTCTATGGGCGTTGGATTTATTTTAACAATGGGAATAATTGTTTCGGGATTATTTAGAGGATTTGTAGACAAGCTCATAGTTCCTCCTATGGTTATTTTTAGTGTATTAGGTGCAATTTGTTTTTACGCCGGATTAATGTAAACTAATGGTTTTACCTCCTAAAGATCACCCAAGATACAAATCGCTTCTAGCTCGTGAAAAGTTAGTTGACGCTTCCGAATTTGTAGCTAAACAAGGATTAATCGCTCACGGCAGAGGAGAAGCTTTTGACTATTTGCTGGGTGAACAAACTTGTTTACCGGCATTAAGTGCCATTAAAGCTGCCGCTTCTGCTTTGATTGAAGCTAAAAATCCGGTTATTTCTGTAAACGGAAATGTTGTCGCATTAGCTGCCAGGGAAGTGGCGAGACTTTCCGAAATAAGTGGAGCAAAAGTCGAAGTTAACTTGTTTCATAGAACTCCAGAGAGAGTCGCTGGACTGACCAAAATGATGAAAAAAGTGGGAATTGATGCTCTTGGTGTAAATGCAGATGATAAAATTCCTGGATTAAGTTCAGAGAGGGCCAAATGTTGCTCTGACGGAATTGGTTCTGCAGACGTTGTCCTCGTTCCATTAGAGGACGGAGATCGCTGTGAAGCATTAGTGAAAATGGGGAAAAAAGTGATCACCATAGATTTGAATCCTCTATCAAGAACGGCCCAAACGGCTCACATTACTATTGTCGATGAATTAACTCGATGTTTGCCTTTACTTTCTGATTTTGTTAAAGAAAAAAACGGTTTAGATTCTTTCAATAACAAACAGTGCCTTACAGATGTTCTAAACTATATGGCTGAGAGAATAAGTTCATGAGTGTTCTGAATATTTTATTTGTTGGAAGTGATGAAGTTGCGCGTTCAATTGCAAAAAAATCTGACTCTAGAGATGTAGACAATTATATTTACAAAGATTTGAAAGAAGGAGGGTTATTTTCAACAATTTCAATATTAAGGCCAAATAATTATCCTGATAAGCCTAAGCCATTCTTTACCTCCCTTACTGTTTCAGATTTTGGAATAATTGAAATTAACAAAGTTGACGGTGTTTTTGGTGAAGTTATAGTTTCAATGGCTTCTGCTGGAATTAAAGAAGGTCTTGTCATTCTGAATGCTTCAGAAGGAGAATGGGTCGATGATTCTCAAGTTAAAGCCTTGTTACAACAGGCTGGACTTTCTAACTGGGAATTTATTGAAAATGATGGAATCCTGATAAGGGAAAAGCTAATTGAAGTTCTGAATCAAATTAAACCAAATGAAGATGAAGGTTTTGTGGTGGCAGTTGATCAGGCCTTTACTGTGAAAGGTGTTGGACTAGTTGCTATCGGCCATGTACAATCTGGAAGAGTCAATAAACATGATGAATTGATTTTGGCCGGCTCAGAAGGTAATGCGATTGCTCGCTCTTTACAAGTAATGGACTTAGACGTTGATGTGGCAAACGTAGGTGATAGAGTTGGTTTAGCAATGAGAACTGCTGGACCATTTAGAGAAGATTTGTTGGGTAAAGGATCAATTTTAGCAGATTCCAATGAAAGATTTACTGTCGAATCAAAATCCAAATTTAAATTAGATAAGGCTGCATTTCAAAAAAATGATTTGGCTAAAGGCGATGTTATACATCTTTGTTGTGATTTGCAATTCGTTGTCGGTAGAATCTCTGAAGTTAGTGATTTTATTCATATTGATTGGGATTTTCCCATAGTATTGAATAAGACATCTAAGAGAAATCCTCTAATTGTACAACTAGAAGCCAATCCTAGAATTATGGGTTTTGCTAAATTCAATTAGCTTTAAAACCCTGCATCGGGTAATTAATCGGTGTGTTATGAACAATAGGTTAATTTTTAGAGCAGTTGCATTTACGCTAGCTTTTTACTTTTTTGTTAGAAACATTATCTATGGTTCCTATGTTATTCAGATTGAAGGAGCTACTTGGGGAGGAGGTTTACGATTTCTAACAAATTGGAATTTATTGTTAAATTTTATAATTGCAACATGTGCGTTAGTGAATGAAAGAGATCGTAACTTTATTTCTTACTATTTTCTCCTACCTGGGTCGATGGTCCTTAATGTCTTGGTATTCTTACTATACTGGTTAATCCGATTATTTGGAGGGTTTGGAGTTCAAACTGAAGACTGGAGTATTTTCCAAATTCTAAGTGATTACTATGCACATTTCGGAACCTCTGCGTTTTTATTCTACGAAGTAATACTTTACTCTAAAGCTTTCAAAAACCCATCAAAAGAATTACCTGTTTTTGCAGGCATTTTCATTGGATATATCACATGGATGGAATTTTTCGTTCAGATCAATAATACCGCTCCATGTGGAGCTATCTCGTGTGGTTTTCCATATGAATTTTTAAACGATTTAGATTACATTGGAAGATTAATTTTCTACGGTATTGTACTGTTTATGGGTGTTTCATCGTGGATTGGATGTAAGAAATTAGTCAAAGGTCCTGGCCATTCTTTATTTTAGATTATAAGCTATAATCTCTTCCCAACTATCTGGTTTAGCGGGCCAACCGTCAGTCATATATGTGTAAAATTTCTCTATGTCTTTTACTTGTAGTGCTTCGTTGTTTTTCATTTCCTTAGATATTGTAGAAAATGTGTCTTCGGAATCGATTGCGTGGACGGCTCCAACATGATTAGGATAAACTTTTGTTTCTCCGGGTAATTTCTCTAATTTTCTTAAGCTACTGTAAAGCATCTCTGTTTTTTCACGAGGATCTCCCCCTAAATCAATCCTACCTACATCTCCTATAAACAAACAATCTCCAGATAATAAATTACCTTCGACTAAGTAGCAATTGTGATCATACGTGTGTCCTGGTGTGTAAAGCACTTCTAACTCTGCATTACCAATTTTTAAAATATCTCCATCTTTAGTATTGATTTTTTTACCTTTATATTTTGTCATTTCACTTTTTACTACTCCATCCAATCCATTTTCTCCAGCGAAATAACTTGATGCGGATTTACGATCTGCATGAGTATGAGTATCGATTACATACTTTACAATCGGGAATCCTAATCTTTTAAGCTCTTCATGAATATCTTCTTCAAATCCTTCAAATGAATCAATAATAGCGCATTCTCTTTTTTTCTCACAAACAACTACGTAACTCACACAACCTGTATCTCCAAGAATTAGTTGGGAAATGTGAACCATACAACAATAAAAATAGAAAGGTATATAATATAATAAGTCACATACACCTTTATTTCCACTGGAACCAATAAACAATTCGACGGATTATTTTGACATTTTTGTTTTACGTTAAAAAGATGTTTTATTTTGCAGTGGAAATGATGGTCTCCCTCTGTAGACTAATTATTTCACGTTTTCAATACCTTTAAATAATTGGCTACCGGTAAAACTATACTTACTGCTTAGCAGTAAAGGTGAAAAATGTATCAAAAAACAACGTTTGCTATATTGGTTGCATTGTGCTTCTTAGGAGCTCAAGCATCTAATGCGGTTGAAGAAGGACCTACTTTCTCTACAGGAGACACATGGGCATTTGGTCAAGAAATTGATCTTATGGAAGAAGTAAACTCTGAAATACAAGAGCTCGAAAACACGATTACACAAGAGATTATCGAGAGTGATAATTTTACTCAAATTAGAAATTGGACCGGATTAGGCTTAGATTCTTTTGAACTTAACAACGAAGCAGTATTAGGATTTTTCTATACTGGGGAAATAGTTGATGATTTTGACAACATGATCCATATGCAAACCGAACAATCATTGTATTCACACACAGTGGTTGGAACTAAATTCACAAGCATGTTACCACCTGCAGGTACACACGATTTAAAAATTAGAGCATATTGTGCTGATGAAGACTGGAATGATGATACCGAAGAGTGTGGAGAAGATGGCGACGCTGGTCAATTTGAGTTGCTAGATAATAACACAGGCGAACCAATCGTAATGGAAGAAGTCAATACGGAATTGAGCGGTGGCATGCATTACATTGCTAAAATCACTCAAGACACTTGGTGGACGCAAGATACACATGAATTAGTAAAAACGCAAATTACCGTTGCGCTTGGTGCTTCTGCAGATTTAACACTTAGAAATGTTCCTAATCTGACCTATGAAGGTGAAAATATTTTGACAGCAATTTCAGGCCCTCAGTTTGAATGTGATGACGGTCAAACCATTGCATTCGAAGACGCAAATAACGGTTGGGAAGATTGTGAAGATGGAAGTGACGAACCACGAGATGACGACGGCGACGGGTCTACTGATCAGAGATTTGAATGCGATAATGGAGATACATATCCACTCGATTATGTAAATGACGGAGAATGGCACTGTGAAAACGGTGAAGATGAAGGAGAGGGAGGAGTATCTCCTTGTTCTGACTGGGAAGAAAACGAAGAAGAGAAAGAAGCCATTTGTTACGAAACAATTAATGTTCTTTACGAAACAGCAGTAGTATCTATGGATGCAGAATTAAGCATAAACTTACTATTTGACTTCGGAGATAACCCAATGAACGCCATGAACCTTCCTTTGGAAGAAAATAAGTATTGGGAAGGCGAACTAGACAGGTTAACAATCAGCGGAGATTTAGGTGGAAAGATTGATATCGCTAAGCCAGAGATGTCCATATGTCCGGATTTAGACTGTGATCAGTTACCAGAGATGCAGGAATTATATTCAGGAATAACAGATGCACTTCAAGAACTTCATGATAATGAAACATTTAGTATCACTGTTGACAGAAACGATGACGGCCTTCCAGACGTAATTACAGAGTGGAATGATATGTTCCCAATGTACATTCCAGAAACATGGATGGACGAAGTATTCCAAGAAATTGCAGACCAAGCATTCTGTGATGACCAAGAATCTGCAGAGGAAGGAGAAGAGTGTGACGAGACCGCAGAAGAAGAATATGAAAAATTAAATCTAAGAATTGAAAACAACAGATTTGCCTTTGGACCATACAACTTACACGATATTGAAGACTTCTCACCAATACCTTATGCATTTGAAACTGGAGAAAAAGAAAGTATTCAGTCTAGTACTGGAGAATCTTATGAGGGTTACCAAGTGTTCCCAACGGATAGATGTTCAGAAAACAATCCAGACAGAAATGAAGATGACTGTAATGAAGAAGATGAAGAGGACGACGGACGTGATGACGATGAAGATAATGATGACGACAATGATGACGACGACATAATAATCATAGACGACGGACAGGCCAGATCAAGTCACGATGACGATGAGCATGGCGATGAAGACCACGATGAAGAAGACTCTGAAGGACCATTCGACGACTCTGAGATTATCTGGTTCCACGATGCAGAGACTGGACACCCAGCATACATCAACATGGACATGCCAAACTTACGTGAAGATGGCTACACAATTGAGATGGAGCCAATATCACATACAGTTGCAGTAGAGAAAGTTGAAGACAATGCAGATCCAGAAAACCCTGAGAAAACAGAATTGATTGACTTTGGAACTACTGAAGTAACAGACGAAGCCTCAGATGAATTGCCAGGATTCGGTATTCTTGCAGCTGGCGCATCTTTACTATTCGTAAGTCGCAGATTCAGGAATTAGATGGAAATATTAGGAATTGCACGCCTTATACTGGGTGTAATTCTAATAATTTATTCGGCCAATTGCTGGCTAAAGCAAAAGTATTGGAGCAGAAAGCATTTTGATTGGAGGCCTAAAGAGCATTGGCCTTCCGTTTTCTGGATGAATGTAATTGGCTCTGCGTTAGGAGGGGCTGTAATCCTATTTATGGAATTAATAGGGTTTGAAAGCTGATCTGATTGTAAGAATGGAAATAAAAGGTCCAAAGAGAATCATTTGCCTCACTGAGGAGCCTACGGAAATATTGTATCTCTTGGGAGAACAACACCGAATAGTTGGAATTAGTAGATACACCGTAAGGCCCGAGGAAGCAAAGAAAAGCCATCCAATAGTATCCGCGTTTGTTGATGGAAGCGTTAAAAAAATTAGTGAATTAAAGCCAGATTTAGTAATAGGCTTTAGTGATATTCAAGGTGATTTAGCAGCTAAATTAATCAAAGCTAATTTGCAAGTCTTAATTTTTAATCAAAGAAGTATTGAAGAAATACTAGAAGTAATTTTGACTATTGGCCGAATAGTATCAGCTGAAGACAAAGCACAGAAATTGGTCGATGGCTACAAAAAACGATTAAATTTACTTCGAGAGAAATCGGATAAAATTCAAAATAAGCCTAAAGTATATTTTGAAGAATGGGATGACCCTACTTTTTCAGGTATAAGATGGGTTAGTGAACTAATCGAGATAGCCGGCGGAGAAGATATATTTACAAATAAATCTCATGGAAAACTAGCAATGGAGCGTGAAATTCAATGGTCAGATGTGATAAAGAAAAACCCAGACGTAATCTTAGCTTCATGGTGCGGTAAGCCAGTTGATATTGATTCTATTAAGAAAAGAGAAGGTTGGAATGAAATCACGGCAATAAAGAATAATAGGATACATGAAATCGATTCTAGTATAATTCTTCAACCAGGTCCAGCTTGTTTAACAGAGGGTTTGAAAGTAATAAAGAGTTTAATTAGGGAACAATAGTACCGAAACAATGTCCTTTAGAGTTGGCGATAGAGTTGAATGTAATTGGCAAAATAGAGGCATCAACTTTAGAGGAACAGTTGCATCAATTAATGGGAATACATTTGATATCAGGTTTGATGACGGAGACTTTGAGGGTAGCGTACCATTAGATCGATTGCGCCCAGCTTCATCTAACGAGAAAAATCCTAGTCAATTAGGTAGTTGGCCAGGCTCAGCATCACCAAGGAATTGGTCCTCTTCGTCTTATGAATCGAACTCAGATGGCGATATTTCACAAAATAGCGAAGCATATCGTAAATGGAAAGAAGGCAGTTCAGTAAAATCGAGTGAAGAATCTAGCAAACCTTTGTATGAGTCAACAGGCGTAGAGCTTTCTACTCCTGCATTTCTTCAGAATTGGAGAGGAAAAGCAATCTTCGGAGTAATAATGACAATATGGGGGATGCTGCCATACATTAGCTATCCTGTTTGGATAGTATTTTTTGCACCATTGAGAATATTAGAGGGATTAGTCAGGCTATTAATCGGAGGACAGGCCACAGCTCCAAACATTCAATTTGATAAGTGGGTATTTGGTTCCGGAGGAGCTGAACCAAGAACGGAGTCTACTGTTTGGGGAAATTGGTGGGGTTTTGGTGAAGGCGATGTAGCAGGCTACTTGCCTTCAATAGAGGGATTTTTGCTACTATTCTTCTATTCTTACTTTTGGCTTAATATTTTTACGCCAACATTTAGACCCCTTAGGATAATATTCTTAGGGCTTTGTTTTTTGTATGTGATGGCATTAAGTCATGCATATATTCCAGAAGGCTGGACACATTATTCTTAAATTATTTTAACGTTGCAAGGCTGGCTTTAAATTTCGCTAAGTTTTCTTTAGCTACTACTTTACGATCGACCATAGGTTCAGGATAGTCTTTCCCAATAATACACCTTGCATTTTCTTGTATCGGAGTCGGGGCCAAGTGTGGTTCAAAAATGTACTTTGAAGGGTAGTCTTTCAATTCAGGAACCCAATATCTAACAAATTCAGCATTCTTAGCCTCAACGTTCAGGCTAGACTTCCCATCTGGGCAGGGATTGTAAAGTCTGAAATAAGGCATAGAGAAGGGCGCGACCCCAGATAGCCATAACCAATTTCCATTATTTAGTGCCCAGTCAGCGTCAACTAATTTCTTATCAAATACATCTCTACCCTGCTCCCAATGTTGCCATAGTTGCCCCCTAGTAAGGAAGCATGAAACTGCATGTCTTCCCAGATGGTGCATCCATCCGGTTGCGTCTAATTGTCTCATCATTGCATCTATGTATGGAAAGCCGGTCTGTCCTCTTTCCCATAATTCCATTTTACTCTTATCAAAATCTCCCCATTCTATTTTCTTACACATCGAATTATTCGTATCGGAATCCCAGTTTTCTACAGCTCTTGATAAAATGTAAAACATTTCCCTGAACATAAGTTGCCCGTGCATAGATTCAGGAGGTTGTGTGTGATCTCCATTTCGGTAACATTTTTCGGTTTCTTTCCACAGTAATCTAGGCGGTGGGATCCTCTAGAGTCGACCTGCAGGCATGCAAGCTTGAGTATT
>MIZB01000204.1_pt1 | contig 28187 bp, 21 predicted proteins | sample 888171 | NCBI WGS metagenome assembly MIZB01 (sample SAMN05440186, study PRJNA335308) | marine metagenome | isolation source: marine water
TTTCTCTTCAACTTCCTCTACCTTCTCTTCAACTTCCTCTACCTTCTCTTCAACTTCTTCTACCTTCTCTTCAACTTCTTCTACCTTCTCTTCAACTTCTTCTACTACTTTTTCTTTTTCAACAGACAGCTCATTACGTATCATTTCATTTCTATGTTTCTCTATAATTTTACACATCTCTTTCAAGAACTCTTTTTCAGAATCATCTACTGCATTTTCTCCCGGATTCTGTTTATTCACAATCTCAACAGCTAAATCTGCGAGTTTCATCTCTCTACGTTTTATCAAATCTATTTTCAAATCCATCAGTTTTCTTAGGTCATCATTCACACGGTCCTTTCTCTCTGCATCGTTTCCATGTTCTTCTAATAGTTCCAATAACATTTTCTCTAAATTATGTAGTTTCTCAAAAAATTTCTCCGGCAATTCAATTAGTCTCCCCTCTTTTCTTTCAGAGATTGCTTGAACTTTCAGTTCTCTCAAAGTCAACTCTTTTTTTGCCATATTGTCTGATAGTCAGTTACCTTTAGCCTTTAGCCTTTTGCAGGGATAAACTTTATCACCCTCATTTATTCGTAATTCGAAGTAACATGTCCATAAAAGTTGCAATCAATGGTTATGGAACGATAGGAAAGAGGGTGGCTGACGCCGTTTCTCGTCAAGATGACATGCAGATTATCGGCGTGTCAAAAACTAAACCTTCCTTCGAAGCTTTCGCAGCTCAAGAAAATAATTATCCTTTATTTGTAGCTAAAGCAGAACAAGAATCTGCATTCAATGAAGCAGGAATCTCAATTGCAGGTACAGTTGCTGATATGTTGGCCGATGCAGATATTGTTGTCGACTGCACTCCTGGTAAACTAGGTGTAAATAACAAAGAGATGTATTCTAAAGCCGGTGTCAAAGCTATATGGCAAGGAGGTGAAAAGCACGATCCGATAGGTACAAGTTTCAATGCATTAACAAATTATGATGATTCATACGGTGCTGATTTTGTCCGTGTAGTCTCCTGTAATACTACAGGTCTTGCGCGTACTCTTTATCCTTTAGAAGTTAACTGGGGCGTTGATAACGTAAAAGCTGTAATGGTTAGAAGAAGTGCAGATCCGGGAGACAGTAAGAGAGGTCCTATCAATTCTATAGAACCAGTTCTGAATGTTCCAAGCCATCATGGTCCCGATGTTAAAACAGTCATCAAAGGAATGAATATTCAAACGATGGCAGTCAAGGTACCAACAACTCTGATGCACGTACACTGTAATATCGTCCAAATGAAAAACATTCCAGATGACGTTAATTCAATATTGGAAGTATGGGAAAATACACCTAGAGTGGCTTTAGTGGATGGCGTTTTCAATACCTCTTCCACCTCTGTAAAAAGTATGCCAGGTACTGCAGAGATTATGGAATTCGCCCGTGGTCTCGGTAGAGACTTCAGCGATTTAAATGAAATTGCCGTATGGAAAGATGGAGTTCATCTGGTCGATGGTTTACTTTACTATTATCAAGCAATTCATCAAGAGTCGGATGTTATTCCAGAGAATATAGATGCCATAAGGGCAATGTGTGAATTAGAAAAAGATAATATGAAAAGTATGCTCAAGACTAATCAGGCTTTAGGCATAAACTAACATTTCTTCAATAATCTTATCGTTTTCTGGTGTTTCAATATTTTTATTTTTTCCAAGTCTAGCGATTTCTCCGTTAATCGCATCTATCTCAGTCTTTCTTCCTTTTTTTACATCCTGTAACATACTAGATTCATTATCTGACGTTAGTGTAATTATTTCCATCGTCTTTTTCCACGGATTTTCAGGCATCTCTATTTCGTATTTTTCAGCAACTCTCATCCCTTCTTCACATATCTTTCTAGCTCTTTCATTCAATGCTCCATCTATTAGGGCTCCATTTCTTTTGCTAGCTATTGCCGTTACGGGATTAATTGCCGAATTAACTATACCTTTAAGCCAAATTTCACCTTTTAGATTGTCGGTTATTTCTGTTTTTATTCCAGCATTATTGAACTTTTCAACGATTCTTAAAACTCGTTCACTTTTCTTCCCATTCATTTCTCCTATTTTCGTATACCCTTCTCCAGTATGTTTCACATGTCCTCTTTCTATCACAGTAGAACCGACGCTAGTCACCATACCTACAATTCTCTCTTCATCTAATTCAGTTGATAATTTTCTCACAGCTTTCAAACCATTTTGACATGTTAGTATATTCGATTTGTATTTTTTCAATTCTGGAATGATATTATCTAAATGATAATTCTTAACTGCTAAGATGTGCCAATCGGCGTTAGGAATTTCCTCATCAATTTTAATCTTATTTTCTATTTCAGTGATACCTTCTACGATAACCACCCCTCGTCTCTCTATTTTTTCAGCCGTTTCTCTTGTTGCAACGAGAGAGATATTATTTTCAGTTTCATTCAATTTCATAGCAATGAGAATGCCCATTGCACCAGATCCAATTATTGATATTTTCATATTCAAACACTCACGAATGCACGCTTATCCTGAATAAAAACACGATATGTTTTTTGAGGATTTTTTAAATCGACATCAGATTTAGATATTTTCCATATCTCTGCACCCAATTCTCTTTCCAGCTCTACTGAAGTATATTCATGATTTCCTTTTCTATCCACACGTACTACGAATGTTTCACCATCCAACTCCTTTGCCCATCTTTGGGCATCGTTTTTCAATGATTCCACGTCCGATACTGTTTCATCAACTTTTATTATTTCTTTAACATTTTTATTCTCTACAACCTCTTCAAATTCTATTTTTTCATTCTCAGAATGCAAACAGGCATAATTATTGATCTTTTCAATTACTGCAAGCTCACCTTTCTTTTCGACATAATTCAATATCATATCTAAATATCTGTTTTTCGGATATGCTCCATTGCCTTCGTCATCACAGAAAAAAATAATATTAATCAATTTTTAGTCCATCTCTTTTAAGCATCTTTCTATTATTTCCACAGAATGGCCAATGTAATTAGATGGTTCTAGAACTGTTTCTATCTCTTCTTTACTCATCAAATTACACACCTCTTCATTATTTTTAATAGCATTATCAAATCTCTCACCATTTTTTTCAGCTTCCATTGTTATTTTTCTTACAAATTCATGTGCTTCTTGTCTACCCATACCTTTCTTCGATAGTGCTATCATTACAGCTTCTCCTAGAGGCAATCCTCCTGTTTCTTCAAGATTTCTCTTTATTCGTTCTTCATTTACATATATATTTTCAAATACGTTTGCTGTTTTAGCTATAGCATCTTCTAACATCACATAAAATTGAGGCAATATCATTCGTTCACTACTGGAATTTGCTAAATCTCTTTCATGCCATTGTAAATTATTCTCTAAAGCAGGTCCCGATAGCGATCTAATCATTCTAGAAAGTCCAGCAATGTTTTCTGAAGTAACTGGATTCTTTTTTTGTGCCATTGTCGAAGAACCAACTTGTTTTTCTGCATCAAACGCTTCGGATGCTTCTCCGATATCGCTTCTCTGTAGGTTTCTCACTTCTACTGTAAATTTCTCCAAACTCGTAGCTAAGTTAGAGCCCCAGTTTATCAATTCAGCTAATCGATCTCTTCCCAATATCTGCGTTGTTGCCAACGGCTCTCCTAATTCTAATTTTTCCATTATCTTTTTCTGTACTTCTAATGTATGAGGTGCCATAGCTGCCCCAGTTCCCACTGCACCGAGAAATTTTCCAACAATAATCCTCGGTTTCAACTCTTGTAATCTTTTGAGGTGTCTATCCATCTCAGTTGCAAAAACAATCATTTTCAATCCAAAAGTTACAGGAGTTGCCCATTGTCCGTGCGTTCTTCCCAACATTACAACTCGGCTATATTTCTTAGCTAAAGTCTTTAGAACATTAATTAGGTTTTCAATATTACTTTCAATTAAGGTAAGTGCTTCTTTGTGTTGTAACGCTCTTGCCGTATCCACTATATCATAACTCGTTGCACCAAAGTGTATAGATTTTCCAGCTTCACCAACCTGTTCTGCTAGTGCTTTAACTACTGCCATTACATCATGTTTTATTTCAGATTCTATCTCTTCAACTCTTTCGCGCTCCACCTTTTCAATCCCACCTCTTATCATTTTTCCATGCTCTTGGGGGATTATTCCTATCTCAGATTGTACTTCTGCTAATGTAGCTTCAACTTCTAACAATCTTCTTAGATATGAATTAGCTCTGAATATAGAGCGCATTTCTTCGCAGCCGTATCGATGTTCTAAAACGCTTAGAGGGTCCATATCTTCTGTATAGATTTACCTCTTTAAAATCTCCGTTTGCTTTTTACAGCTTTTTTTCTCCATTTTCGCAATTATTTTATGAACATAGTTTAAAAAGAGCCCTATTTTATTCATATTTAATGCGTTTCGTTAAACTTGCACGCTGGTCATTCGCCATTTCAGTTATAGCGCTGTCTATCTTTTTCCTTTCAAATCAAGCTACTGCACAACTCAGTTATGATTTAGAAGTCTCTAATCTAACGATTACAGATGAGCGTATAATCCAAGATAAAGATGCGAACGGCTACTTTTTGATTATAAATCATGCAAATGAAACGATAAGTGGTATCGATGCTAAATTTACAATTTCTGATTCTGGTAGTTCTTGTGAATGTAATGATGATTGTGAAACGCTAATCTCTTTTGTTGGATTATCAGTAGATGCAGGCGAGACTCTTCAGAAAAATTTTAGTTTTACACCTAACCGAGATTCTACAGGTGAAAAATTACTTACGATCATGATAGATTGTGATGGAGATATCGCCGAAACTAATGAAACAAATAATAAAGATGAATTAGAAGTCTACATTTACGATAGTGAAAAACACGATTTAATAATCGAGGACTTCGAAGTAGATCCCGTTGATTTACTCGAAGGCGATGAAGCGATAATCAACATAACCATCAGAGATGATGGGGATGCATTTGCTGATATCTCCTTCACAGTCACTGTTCGTGATTTAAAAGATGATTCAATAGATCCAACCAGTTATTCTGTCCAGATAACTGAGGATGATGAATTAACTGTTGTTTTAAGTATCAATTGGACGCCAGAAACGCCTGGAGAACACAATATTTCTGTAGAGTTAGATTCAGGTGGTGATGTCGATGAATATGATGATGATAATAACAATGAAGAATTCAACGTATCGGTAGGTGAACGATTTCCTGAACTCGGTATTAACAATGGAACTTATTCCTTTGAACAAGAAGATGATTGGCTAGTCGACATATTCGAATTCCACAATAATGTACTCTCATTCGATGTAAATAATTTCGATCACCATGAAGAAGTAGATAATGCTACAGTACATGTATACTTAACAAAAGAAGGAGATGATGAAATACTACTTCATAATTTTACAGATATACGAGTTCCTAGTGGGACTTTAGAGGAAAATTCCACACAATCCATACCGGGCAATACCAATCTTAATTTCGTCTGGAATCCGGATTCTTTCGGTAATTATACTTTTAGATTAATCGTCGACCCTGATAATGATATAGAAGAATATAACGAAACCAATAATGAAATAAGTTTCGAGGTTATCGTATTCGAAGCACTCGCAGATTTAGTAGTAACAGGCATCTCTTCAGTCGATGAAGAGCCTAGAGCTGGAATCGAAGGTGATGTTAGGCTCAATGTTACTAATATCGGTGCAGCAACTTCCAATGGGTTTACTCTTCAATTCCTAGTAGATGGTCGCGCTGAAGTGATAGATTCTTGGGATATCGTCTTAGAAGAAGGTGATTCTTCTTATTACATCACTTCTTTCGTTTGGGAGAGAACTCCTACTCAGGCTAAAGGAAAAATAGTCATGGATGAAGGTGTTAACGACCATAATATTACTAACAATCTTTACAAAGAGTGGATTCACGTTTTACCTGCACGTTATGATATATCTTTAGTCGATATAGATCACCCTATTGAAGTATTCGAAGGCGAAGTTTTGGAATTATCTGTTGTTTTAACAAATAAGTTGTCTCGTATCTGTTGCGATGATCAGGGAGATGTAAAAGTCGCCCTTTATTTGGATGGAAGCAACCATCCATGTGAAAGTGACGGTTGCGTTGTTTATATTTACGATTTAGATAATCTAGAAACTGCTTCCGTTACTCTTTGGTGGGACGATACTCAAAATTTCCACGGGGGCGAATTACCTAGAAATCATTCTTTCAAAGTTGAGATAACTGTGAGAAGTAACGATGATGAAGACTTTTCAGACAATGTATATGAATTCGATGCAACATTAAAAGCAAGAGAATATCAAGTAACTATAGATCAATGGATTATAATTCCAGATCAATTATATATCAATCAAACAATAGATATAGATGTTTATGTTTTAAACGTAGGCTTTGAAGACCTCCCTGATGGAGTTCAACTCGTCTTTTTCATAGATGGGATCTTAATCGATAGTCAAATTTCTGGAGAATTACAAAGAGTTACAGGAGAATCTAAACTTTCATTTACTTGGACTCCTGAAATTCCAGGCACGTATGAATTGAAATTCCAAGTAGATCCGAATGATATTATCGATGAATGGAACGAAGACGACAACATTCTTTACAAATTTGTAAACGTTACTAATCAACAATTTGTCGAAATTGAAAATGAAGGTGAAGACGAAGAATCTCTCTTTAGTTTAATCAATTTAGACCCATGGTTAATTGTTCCAGCCCTTTTAGTTGTTGTTTTAGGTTTAGTCTTGGTCGTTGCAATACGAAGTAGTCAAGGTTCAGATGATTTCACCACTATAACTAAAGAAACCAACGCACCAATCGATCAAAGTGCCGAACAAGGATTAGAGTATGATCCAGAAACGGGAGAATTAGTTATACCTGATTCTTTCGATGATGAAGATTGATATTCAATAAACATCACGAAGATATCTTTTTTCTTCTTTCATTAAAGTTTTATTAACGTATTCTTCAGCTTTTTCTCTATTCATTTTCCCTTCTTTTTCAACTATTTTAATAAGAGTCTCATGAACATCTTTTGCCATATATTCTTTATCTCCGCAAACATAAAAGTAAGCCCCTTTTTTAATCCATTTCCATATCTCTTTTGAGTGTTGTTCAATTCTATGTTGTACGTAAACTTTCTTTTTCTGATCTCTTGAAAATGCAGTAGTCAGTTTATTCAAACTTCCTCTTTTCATAAATTCTTTCCATTCATCTTTGTAAAAAAATGTACTCTCTTCATACCAATCGCCGAAAAATAACCAATTTTTACCAGTACTATGGGTTCTCTCTCGTTCTTCTATGAATGCTCTAAACGGTGCTATCCCAGTCCCAGGTCCTACCATGATAACATCTTTTGAACCATCCTTAGGTAATATGAATTCCTTCGTTGCTTGTATGTATACTGGTATTTCAGTTTCTTTAACTTGCATTCTGTCAGCTAAATAACCGGTAGTTAAACCACTCCTTTTTCGTTCAAAATTTTCATATCTAACAACTGCTATTGTGGTGTGAACTTCATCTCCATGGACTTTAGGTGATGATGATATTGAGTACAATCTTGGAGTTATATTTTGTAACGTATCTACAAATTCCTGTGCTTCAAATACTACATCTGGATTTTCATTTATTATATCTACACAGTCTCTAACATTTAGATATTCTTCTAGTTTATCTCTGTCTTCTAAAAGTTCATTTAATTTATTTTTCTCATCGCCTTCTGGAAGTTTTCCAACTACCGCAACAACAAATTTTCTTCCAGCTCTATGAATTGTTAATTCTGTTTTCAAAGCATCTCTCAGCTCTATTTTTCCGACACCCTTCACTTCTACATCTTCATTTCCGTAGAATCCCAATTTATTTATCGTAAGTGAAATTAATTCTGGATCATTTTCAGGAAAAACGCCTAATGAATCTCCAGGTTTGTATCTGAGTCCACTTCGTTCTATATCAAAAACATAATGATTCGTTTCTTTTCCAGAATTTTCAGATATACAATACTCTTCTTTTATTTTTGAAAGAAAAGGATTTTTCCTATCGTGTTTTGTCAAAACTAACCTCTAACTTTTTCTTGGTGGGTGTGGCGTTCTGGATGGTTTATCCAGTTTATAATTAGCTCTTCTACTAGGTCTAAGCTTTTCTGCTCCCTTACCCTTCCGTTGTAAACCTCGGCTTTTCTTTCCACTAGATGTTAATCCTCTAAACACACGTCCTTTGTGAGCTCTACTGCAAATCCAGTTAATTTTCTCATCATTCATAATAGATGGATGGTGTGGATCTACTAGTATAACTTCAAACCATTTGTATCTCCCATCTTCAGCTATCCAGTATGAGTTGAGTACTTCTAAATTGGGAAATTTTTTCGCTACTCTCCCCTCAGCTATACTCTGATTTGATTTTCCTAATGTAATTTTTGAAATACCCGTTCTTTTAGCTCTTCTTCCACCTTTTATTGCATGCTTTCGCATTCCACCTCTACGAATTCTTCCTCTTACCATCACATAGCCTTGTTTAGCACGGTAACCTAATGATCTAGCTCTATCGAGTCTCGTAGGTCTCTCTATTCTACATACTGCATTTTCCTTTCTATATTCTACAACTCTTTGGTGCTGCAGCTCCCTCATATCCTTTCGGGGAGTTTTCCAGGCATCTCTTATGTACGTGTATACTGATTTTGACATCGCGATTCCTCGCTTTCGGATTCAGCTTTCGCCACATCTCCGAGGTTGCGCTGACTACAGGCAGGTTATAAAGGATTAGGTAATCCTATTTCATTGTCAAAACGCCATCTTATATTCAATCCCGCATCAGATACAGGTAGGACTGCAAAAAAACTAGATAAAGTTAAATCTTGGTGTAAATCTAACGATGTTCTTCTTTCAATTACCGAGTCTCCAGGACACGCATCCACACTCGCTTCTAATGATGGATACGATGTCGTTGGCTGTATGGGTGGAGATGGAACTATCCATGAAACAATTAACGGTTTAATGACAATTGACGAGGATAAACGTCCACTGTTTGTAGCCTTAGGTTCTGGTACTGGAAACGACTTTCTTTACGGTTTAGATTTAAAACATTCTTGGGAAGAAGGTCTCGATTTATTTTTCAGTAATAACTCAATTTCTGTTGATGTTGGCGATATATCTATCAATAATCAAGACAAAGTTTTCTTTGCAAACGTGGTCGGTATCGGCTTCGATGCTGCAGTAGGAATTGAAAAGGATAACATCCCTCTACCTGGATTCGCTAAATATTTAGTAGCAACCATTAAAACTATTTTTAGTAAATTCGACTCGCCCAATTTCAAAATAGTTTTAGATAATGAAGAACTCAATAAGGATGTTTTGATGTTTGTAATAGGCAACGGTCCGCGTGAAGGTGGTGGATTCATGACTACTCCTGATTCTAAAATGAATGATGGCATCCTAGAAGCGGTTTTCATTGGCGGTATTTCACGTTTTACTATGTTTCGTTTATTGCCTAAGGTAATGAAAGGTACTCACATTAATTTTCCAGGTGTTAATCTAGTTCAATCAACTTCTTTTAAATTAACGATTAATTATCCTTTACCTATTCACGTTGATGGTGAGATTTATGCAGATGGAAAAACAGATGTCAACACAGTAGAAGTCGGTGTGAATAAAGGATCGATTCAATTACTCGTCTAATTCTAACTCTATAATTGGAACCTCGTTGTCCACTTCAATTATCGTACCATTCATTACAGGTTCTAAATATTTCTCCATTTTATTCAAATGAGATTTGAGTTCAATTCCCATGTATATTTCTCCATCAGTTTTAACCGGTTCTAATAATTCAAATCCCGATTTAGCTAATCTTTGCGCCCCTGCTATATCCATAGGTACTTGTTTTGCCATTCTAATTTTCAAAATTGATGCTGATAGTTTGATCAATCCTTGTAAAAATTTATGAGGTTTACTATGTGGTTTTACAGCCCTCCACATCCCTTCCCAAGCTTCGTGAGATTCCCAATAGTAATGATTATTGTACAAATCTACTCCATATAGGTATTCCTGATTCTCTTTCCATTCATCAACAGACCAGCTTTCTATTTCATTTTCCTCAATACCAAAACTATGGCCTTCTTCATCCCTCATAGGGTGCGGATGAATGCCAGGAACATATCTATATCTTGGAAATTTCTCTTCACTATATTTTTTTATTCTTCTTAAAAATATATGTTCATCTATAGCCAATGGATACATTCTTATCGTACGTCACTAGGGTTATACCTATTTGAGGGGTCTCTTATCGCCTATTGCTCAATATGTCAAAGCATGTACAAATATCAGAAGCTTTACTGTCAACTGGTGCTGTAAAATTCGGAGATTTTACTCTTACATCGGGCCGTAAATCCGATTTCTATGTTGATGTGAAAAAAGCTTCTTCACAACCACATATATTGTCACAATTAGCTTCATCCTTTTCTACAGAAGCACCACAAAATATAGACACACTTGCCGGTTTAGAATTAGGTGCTATACCATTACTCGTTGCTACAAGTCTGAAAATGAAAATTCCTTTTGCTATGATTCGTAAAGAGGCTCGAAAACACGGCACCAATTCTAGAATTGAAGGGGCTTTAGGAAATAAAATTCTGGTTATTGAAGATGTTGCAACTACTGGTGGCAGCATAGAGGATGCAGTTTCTGTTCTAAGAGAAGAAGGTTCTGAAGTAGACACTGCCTTAGTTGTAGTCGATCGAGAAGAAGGTGCTAAAGAACGTTTAAGCCAAATCGGAGTATCATTGATATCGCTAGTTACAATATCAGAAATTAGAGGGGAATAATGAAAGTTTTAGTCGTCGGTGGCGGAGCACGTGAACACATAATGGCCGAAGTCGCCGTCAGAGATGGTGCTGAGTTATTCATCGCTCTAAACAACAAAAATCCAGGTCTTTTAGGACTATCTTCAGATTCTCTTTTTTGTAAAGATATGGATCCTACAGCTATTTCTAATTGGGCTCATGAAAAAAATATAGATTTGGCATTAATTGGTCCAGAATCTGCTTTAGCTTCAGGCATTGTTGATAATCTAAATAATCTCGATATTCCTGCTATGGGTCCTACTAAATCTGCTTCTCGTATCGAAGTAGACAAAGAATTCATGAGAGATTTATCAAGCGAATTTTCTTTTCCAGGACAGTTAGATTACAAAGTCTGTTCAACAGTCGAAGAGGCTAGACATTTCCTAGAATCTTTTGGTAAAGATTGCGCTATCAAACCTATCGGTTTGACTGGTGGTAAAGGGGTCAAAGTGATGGGGGATCAATTACATTCTATAGATGAGGCGGTCAATTTTTGTGAAGAGATTATAGATACGCAAATGAGCGGTTATGCAAAAGTTGTTTTAGAAGAACGAGCAATAGGTGAGGAATTTACTTTACAAGCTTTCATATCTGGAGAAACCGTTATTCCTATGCCAGCAGCTCAAGACCATCCACATGCCTTAGAGGGAGATATTGGCGCAATAACTGGCGGTATGGGGTCTTATTCTCAAGCTGATGGGTTGCTCCCATTCCTTTCACAGAGCGAATATGATTCAGCTCTAGAAACAATCCGTGCAACTGCAGCAGCTATGAATTCTATCAATTCACCATATAGGGGTATTTTGTACGGACAATTTATTTTGACTTCTGATGGTCCACGCTTAGTAGAATATAATGCTAGATTTGGAGATCCCGAAGCAATGAATGTCTTATCTGTTTTAAATTCTAATTTTTTGGAGGTCTCTATGGATATTGCTCAAGGTAATCTAAAGCCAGTGGATTTTGAACCCAAAGCCACTGTTTGCAAATATATTGTACCAGAAGGTTACGGGACAACTCCCCGTTCAGACTGTTCTCTAAGTGTAGATTCTACACTTCTTTCTTCTTCGGGTGCGCGTGTATATTATGCAGCAGTAAATTTAGAAGAGAATAATCAAATTTCTACCACAACGTCTCGCTCAGCAGCTGTCGTTGGGAAAGGTGATAGTATCGAAAGTGCTGAAAAAGTAACCGAAGCAGGTCTGAAAGCAGTCTCAGGAACCGGTCTTTACGTTCGACACGATATAGCTACAGAAGCTTCCATCTCTAAACGAGTTTCACATATGGAAAATTTAAGGAGCTAATTTTGGATTTACTCTTATCTTCTGTTTTACTCATTATCGGAGTTTTTATGCTTTCGAAAGGAGCTGATGTATTTATTGAAAACGCTTCTAAAATAGCACAACAAAGAGGAGTTTCTCCTCACGTTATCGGCGTAACCTTAGTCGCCTTCGCTACTAGCCTTCCAGAAGCAATAGTATCTCTTTTTGCAGCTTATCAAAATTACAATGATTTGGCACTCGGCAACATAGTCGGTTCTAATATGTCTAACATAGGTTTCGTTTTACCAATCTCTATATTTCTCTGTATCTATATTCACAAAAAACCAATTTCTACCTCTAAATCAATGTTTAGTGACGGGCTGGTTATGCTGGGTGTTGCATTTCTTTTATACGGCGTTTCTTACGACGGCTTAGTTAGTAAATTTGAAGGAATTCTGTTTCTAGTTTTGTATTTTGTTTATATCTTGTCTCTTTTAAGACGTCCAAGTTCTGAAACAAATGTAGAGTTATCTTCTTCCAAATCTCCATTAGTATTCGGTTTCTTAGGTCTCATAGTTATGCTCGTGGGGGCGCAATCGACAGTAGAGGGTGCAATAGGGATTGCTGAATGGGCTAAAGTTCCACCCCTATTAGTGGGTCTTTCTGTTGTTGCAATAGGGACTAGTCTTCCTGAATTAGCAGGCTCCTGGGCGGCCGTTAAAAGAGGAGAACATGAAATCGCCGTTGGTAATATTATAGGTTCAAATATAGCCAATATCTTATTGGTTTTAGCAGTGGTCGCAATAGTTAAACCAATTGAAGTAGAAACATCAATTTTAGATCAAACTCTTCCACTTCTTCTCGTAACAACAATTATTACTGTAATCTTAATTCGAAATAAATTAGGAGCTTTAACTAGTTCAATACTCTCTATTCTCTTTCTATATTTTCTTTATACTAGTGTATATTTATCACTCTAAAACATATGTTACCTCTAATCGAATTTCGAGTTCTTGACAAAAATTCTGTTCATTTCGGCGTGGACATGAAAACATTAATGAATAATGCTGGAATAGCATTATCTGATTTCATTTTAGATAAGTGGCCAGATTCTAAAAAAATTCTATTCTTATGTGGTTCAGGCAATAATGGTGGTGATGGGTATGTCGCTGCCCATATGCTACAATCAAGAGGTGTTGGTTGTACAGTCATTCCTGTTTCCTCTCCAAAAACGGAATTATGTGTTTCAAATTCAAAACTCTGGAAAGGTCACGTTTCTCATTTAGATAATTTAGAATTTGAAATGAATAGTTCTGATGTCGTTGTGGATGCAATGTTAGGTTCAGGCATCACAGGTACACCAAGGGAACCTTATCTTTCTACAATTATTTCATTGAATAATCATAAAGATATTTTATCAGTCGATATCCCTTCAGGATTCTGTACTGATGTTGCAGTTCTTCCTTCTCATACTTTAACTTTTCATGATATGAAGATAGGAATGACAGAAACCAATTGTGGTCACATATCAATTAAAAATATAGGTTTTCCTGATGAAGCTAGTAAATTTACAGGCCCGGGAGAAATCGAATTGTGGTCTGAGATGCCTTTAGATTCACATAAAGGGCAAGGTGGAACTGTTTTGATTGTAGGTGGCGGACCTTACTATGGTGCCCCATCAATGGCAGGTATGGGTGCTTATCGTATGGGTGCTGATTTAGTCTTGATAGCTGCTCCAAGCTCAGTAGCAGATGTAATTGCTGAACAAGCTCCTGAATTCGTAGTTAAGAAATTACCCGGAGAAACTCTATCTCTTGAACATTTAGACAGTATCTTGAGATTCGGAGAAAAAGCAGATTCATTACTCGTTGGGCCCGGTTTAGGTAAAGATCCAGAAGTTCAAAAAACTGTTAAAGAACTTCTACGTAAATGGAAAAAACCTAAAGTAATAGATGCTGACGCACTTTCGGAACTCTCTTCAGATTTAACTAATAATTCCCTTCTAACGCCACACGCTGCCGAACTAAAGAGAATAGGTGGTGATATTGATAATTTACAATTACTTTCAATAAAACTCGATTGTGCAATTTTGGCTAAAGGCAAGGAAGATATTATTTCAGATCGCGAACACATTAAAATAAACAGAACAGGACACTCTAGGATGAGAGTCGGAGGTACTGGCGACGTTCTCGCTGGAGCTGCTTCTGCCTGCCTTGCACGAGGTTTATCTCCATACCAGGCGGGTAGACTTTCTGCTTATATCGTAGGCCGAGCAGGCGAATTAGTATCTAAAGAACTCGGTAATGGTTATCTCGCTACTGAATTGGCCCTAAAAATTCCAGCAGCGATATCTGAAGCAAGATTATCTTAGTCTTTTCTTCTTGTAATAAAACTCATCACAAGAAGAGCTACAATTATTGGTATAATTCCTAGTGATGGTGTTTCAAAAACAAACATTCCATCTTCTTCTTCCGTTATTTCTTCTACTGTAGGTTCTACAACTGCAATCTGGTAATTTTCACTTACAAATGTTCCTTCCTCTATCGTAATTTCAAAGTGTAAATTGTAATTTCCTATAGTTGGTAATCTCAAAAGAGTGCTGTACGCATTTCCATTTTGGTCCAACTCAATATCGTAGCTTTCTACCCATATTTTCACATTACTTGGATTTATTCCATTTTCAATCAGTATAGATGCAGTAAAATCGGCACCCGCTTCGACTTGATTAGGTATTATCACTTCTGTTAAGGTATTAGGATCTTCAATTAGAATTTCATTGCCTGTACCAATTAAATCAGCATGCTCTGTTTCCATTTTTATTTTCATTGTATATGTTCCAGGTTCATCTACAGTTACTTGAGCAGTATAGCTATCTATTATTTCTCCATCATTATCTTCATCAAACCACATAGGGATAGTTAAGAAAATCATATCTTGATTGTAAATCTGTAATAGAACTGCATCCATTCTATATTCTGTTTCTATCATCACACCCACTCCGAATTCTAAAGTTGCCCAATATTCCTCTAGCGAGATCATGCTTACCATTCTTGAATGATCAACAACAAAACTCTTCGTTGTAATTTGTATATTTCCTAATATGTCATATGCCATTATCTCCAATTCATGATTTTCTGATGTTAGATATGTAATGTCTATTTCTATTCTGTTATCAATTACTTCTTGATACATACTCAATGCCGATCCATTTTCAGCCGTAGATATTCTGTAACTATAGTTACCTACTCCTGTATCATCATTCATTTCAGTAATGTCAAACCCGACTAAATAGCCTGCAACGCTGAAATCTTGCGTTATACTAGCTATAGGCCCTGTATTATCAATAAAGAAATCAATATCTTGGGTAGTCGGCTCATCTGCTCCAGTAATAGCTTTTACAGTTAAAGTATGGTAACCATCTTCTAATGTTAAAGTATCTATTTCAGTATAGTACAATAATCCATTATCCGATTCCATATCTATCCATTCATTTCCATCTACCTTATACTCCATATTGTTGATTCCTTCTTCATCTAAGGCAACTACTTCTACCGATATATTACCTGCTAAATGCTCGTTTTCACTAGGTGATACTATATTCAAACAAGAAGAGGAATCTCCTTCTTCATTTTCCACATCTATCCATTCTTCTATCTCTACAAAATTATTTTGATTATCATAAGCTTGTATGGTGAATTTTGCCACTCCATTACAAACATCATTCGACTCCCACATAGAGCTGTAAGTGAAGCTTTCATCAACTTGTTCCATTGTAATCCATTCTCCGGAATTTACCATATATTGTACGTATGACACTCCGTAGTTGTCTTCTACATCCATAGTTATGTCTACAATTCCGGAAACCGCACCATCGGTGTCAGGAGGTGTCCAATTTATTTCAGGAGGTATCACATCATTCTCTTCATTTCTTAATTCAATATCTATCTCGTCATAAACAATATTACTAGAGTCATAAGCTCTAACTTCTAAAACATGTGCTCCATTTGAATGGTCTATCGTGTTTATCGTTACTTTGTAATTATCATAATCAGAATCGTATTCTAATGGACGCCATTCAGAATTACCTAGTCCAGAAAATGGAATCATATATTCCACACCCTGAACTCCTACGTCATCAGTTGCTTCTACAATTATATCTAGATAATCACTAGCAATAAATCCATCTTCAGGAGATATTATCTCAACTTCAGGAGGCGTTTCATCATTATCAACTTCAACAGTAATCGTACCTACATTTGTAGTTCCATATTGATTTGTAGCTCTCACATTCAGATCGTGATATCCACCGCCAACACTACCTGAATTCCATTCAAAAGAGAATTCCTCACCATCCCAAGAATCTGTAACGTCCGTCCATTCACCGTTATCTACATTGTATTCTAATTGAGTAAGAGAAGCTCTATCTGCCATTGCATTTCCGGTAATATCTATATTTCCAGATAACACTCCATCAACACTATCTACATCTACTTCTGGAGGTACAGCTGCTGCAGACTGTAATGCATATTCATCACTAGTGGCCGTTTCATCATTGTATATCGTTGCAATCACTATTAAATTATTATAGTCTATGTCTGAAAAATCATTTCCTGCTAGGTCTTGATGATCTCCTCCTGTCCATGTAGTTGACAATATGAGTTCTTCGTGTGGATTCAGTTCGATACTAGTTCCCGTACCACTGCGATTTTGGTCAAAAGCAAAACTCAAAAAGCCGTAATGATATGCATCTCCATCATAATTAGGAAATCTAGATACCGGTTCAATAATGTAAACTCTCAAGACTGCATCGAATGTTGGATTAAGTGTAGTCCCATCCTCATTCCAAGTCATTGCAGTCTGTAATGAAATTGTATCACCTTCAACATGTTGCATTGATATAGTTAGAGAAATATCAGTATCCGTACGCCCTCCTGAACTATCTATTGCATTTTCATAATTCGAAGTACCGGATTGCCCTCCACCTACTTCTTCATCACCACCATCGAAATAGACCTTTGGATAACTCTTAGATCCTGGATATTCATCATATCGATCATCAGCTTCTTCAACATGATCTGTAATTAATGCAACGAAAAAGAATTGGTCTTCATAATACGGTTCGTTAGGTATATCTTCATAAACTTTCATTAAATTTTCAGCTGCACTTGGACAATACACACACCATTCCGCAGTCATTTCTTCAGCTATAACTACATGTGTAAAATCTTCGACAGCTCGCTCAGCCATTGCATTCTCTACTGGCGCAAATTCGTTTATTTGAATTCCAGGAAAAAACGCCGTTGAGAATAAAATCACGGCAATCAGAATTTTTCGCATCGAATTTATCGGAAGTTTCGTATTATATAAGTACTATTCAAAGCCCTTTTTCGATATTTTATTCTAAGCCTGCAATCTTTTTGGCAGCAGTTAACGGATCTTCAGCATTAAAAATCGCACTCCCTGCTACTAAGATATCTGCCCCAGCATCCTGTACACTTTTCGCATTTTCCGTTCCGATTCCACCATCTACTTCAATCAATACTTCAGGTTTCATTTCCCTTATCTTTCCTATTCTTTCAAGTGCTTCGGGATGAAATTTTTGACCACAAAAGCCGGGCTCTACTGACATTACCAATACCATATCTGCTTCATAATATTCAGGTGTTAAAAATTGCATTACCGATTCTAAAGGCGTTGAAGGTTTTATTGCAATTCCAGATTTAATATTTTTTTCTTTAATCATTCTTATGGCTTTCATCGCTTCATTAGCTTCTACATGAACCGAAATCATAGCAGCTCCTGCCTCAACAAACGGTTCTATGAAATTACATGGGTCTGTGACCATTAAATGTACATCTAAAGGTGCTAATCCTTTGAGTGCTGATACTGTATCTGGTCCCATTGTTAGATTAGGTACAAAATGCCCATCCATTACATCCATATGCAAATATCCGGAGATGGGGGCTACTAACTCTGCCATCTCTCTCAACCGGCCAAAATCAGCTCCTAGCATTGATGGTGCTACGACTACCATGAAAACTGCATTACAGTAGTGTTTATTAATTGCCAGTCTAATCGACCATAGAAAATGGGAGTATGGTGGAACTCGGCAACATTGTGGGCTCCAAACCCGCCGATCTGGGTTCAAATCCCAGTGCTCCCACCATTTTTTTATTGATTTTCAAGCTCTTTCCATATTATTGAAAATCGGTATCCAGCAGAAGCTGTACATATTATTCCAAAGCCGTAAGCCATCCATTCCATTATGTATAAATCATAAAATGGTTCATAGACAAAATATTGTATCATCGGTACAAGAGTCAGAATCACTAATCTATCTGCCCTTCCCAAAACACCTTCGTATACTCTACCTGCACCCACTGCCTGTGCTTGCGTTCCCATATATGATAATAATAACACCCCCAAGAGGGCCACAACACCAACTCTTTCTTCTACAATAGGACCTAGAGATATACCTCCTAAAATCAAAATATCTGCTACTCTATCTAATGTATGATCAATTAAGTCCCCTCTTTTCGACGCAGTCCCCGTCATTCTAGCTACAATGCCATCTAATGCATCGAATACAGCAGCTACAAAGACTAAAATTCCTGCAATCAATAAAGAATAGTCTGCAGCCCCCGATTCCAGTAATTCTGCTTTATAGAAGAAGAATCCAGCTCCACACGCACTCAGAAGAGAAATTAAACTCAATATGGTTGGATTTATCTGTAATCTTTTTGCTATAGGCATCAAAAGACGCGTCCCCAGTTCTCGATAATTGTCCGATACCATTTTAGTACAAATCCATTATACAGTTACTGTAGTCTATATTGGGTATAGTATAAATCTTAGAACCTTGCATAATCTCTTCTATTTCTTTTGCTGTTTTTTCAGGAGTCATGTCTGTAGTATCTACTTCCCATGTTTCTATCTCTTCTTCTAAACATTCATTTGTTATTATTCCAAGACATTCGGCTTCTAGATTTTCCTGTATCTTTTCATCACTATATTCTCTTTTTTTCAATCTCCTTTTCAATTCAGTAGGGTGACATCTTAGAACAATCGCAATTTTCGATATTCCTAATAAGTGAGATAAATGCCCCTCAATCACATCATCTTCATCACTTTCGTTTGAAACTATGGCGGCCATTTTTTCTGTATCTATTATCCAAGTTCCATCCTCTTCTCTTCCATCGGCTGCCTTTTCATATATTTCACTTAAATTCATCACATTCTTCTTCAATAAATTCGCTACAGTAGTTTTTCCTGTGCCCGGAACACCAGTTATGGCTATTCTATTCATATCAATCTTTTGTAACTTTCTTTTTCATCAGTTTAGATCGTTCTTTCGCTGTATACCCTGTTATTCCTTCTAAAAATTGATTGTTTGCCCTAATTGCAACTGCAGCCTCTTTCATATCTGTACTCATTTCCATTTCGTGCTCTACTTCAATCATCCCCTTGTCTAGCATTTTTACAGATAAACGGCTTAACAATCCGTAACTCGTATGGTACCAACCATCTTTTTCTGTTACAGGGCCCATTTTATCAAGCAGTGCAACGCCCAAAACTTCTTCAAGCTTACCAAAAAATTCATTCCTATTTGGGGGATATTTCCCACTCTTTTCTATCTTAGTAATATATTTTTCCTCAATCCCTGATGCTTTAGCAAGTTTTCCTCGTCCCAATCCCTTTTCTTCACGGGAACTTTTAATTACATTTTCATAATCCTTTCCAGGTATTCTAATATTCTCTATAACTTCTTTAATTCCACCATCTTTTAGATTCTTTAGATGCGTTCTCTTTACTTTGTAGATGCTCATAGTCTCACACTATATTGAAGGAGGGGGATTTTGAATGTTTTTTACTCATTGTAATTTCATATCTCCACTTTCAAACTGTCTCATTAATTTCTGCTGCATCCTCCTATTTCCACTCATTGAACCCATCATTTTCTTCATTTGATTGTAATATTTTAACAGAGATTTGATTTCTAATGGTTCCACCCCCGAACCTTTAGATATTCTCTCTATTCTAGATTTTTTTATCTCTTTTGGATTTTCTAATTCATAATTCGTCATTGAATTCATCATAACTTTGTAAGTCTCTAATTTCTTTTGAGTTTCTTCTATATTTGTGCCCTTTGTCATACTAGACATCCCTGGTATCATTTCCATTACTTTCCCAAGTGGACCCATTTTTGTTATCGCTTCCATCTGTTCTTTCAAATCTATTAAATTAAATTTACCAGACATCATCCTTTTCGCAGTATCTTCTGCTTTGTCCGATTCTATCACTTCTTCTGCTCTTTCTAATAATGATTGTAAATCTCCCATTCCTAAAAGCCGACCAATGAATCTATCCGCATCTAATACTTCTAGGTCATTCGGACCTTCTCCAGTCCCAACTAACATTATCGGTGCATCAGTTACGGCTACTGCAGATATCGCACCACCACCTTTTGCAGTTCCATCTAGTTTTGTAAGTATCACCCCAGTAACTCCTACTGCTTCGTGAAATGCAGATGCCTGGGGTCCTGCTTGTTGTCCTACAGCTGCATCCAAAACTAACATCGTTTCATCCGGTTTAACTACCTTTGAAAGACCCTTCATTTCGGTTATCAAATCGTCATCTAAAGAGTGTCTACCTGCTGTATCTATTATCAGAATTTCCCGTTCAGCTAGCTCTTCCATACCCTTTTTGACTAACTCAGGTGCGTCTTTAGAATCCTTCTCACCATATACAGGAACATTCAGATTTTCACCCAGCTGTGATAATTGTTCGTAAGCTGCTGGACGATGTACATCTGCAGCTATCAAACCCACAGACATCCCCTTTCTTTGAAAATACTTAGCTAGTTTACCACATGTCGTTGTTTTCCCTTGTCCGTATAATCCAACAAGCATTATTCGCTGTGATTTTAGATTTAAAGCCCTAGGAGTTCCTAACGATTTAACAAGTTCTTGATGCACGATTCTTACAACATGTTCTCTTCCTGTCATTCCTGCAGGTGGTTTTTCTTCCAGAGATCTACGTTCTATTTCTTTACTTAATTCTAGGGCCAGTTTTACATTTACATCTGCCTGTAACAATGCTCTTTGAATATCTTTTACCAATTCTTTAATTAATTTTGGAGATATGTGCGATGCACCGGCTATTTTACGTAGAGAATTACGTAATGCCTCCCCTAAACCTTCTAGAACCATGTTTCTTATCTCTAGACTGGGGAAATAAACCTTATCCTATATCAATTCATAGGCTAAACGTTGTTTTCCTTTGCCTTTATTCTCTCTATTTTTAAATTTCACTTCTCCAATCTCTTTAGTGCTTTTTACATGAGTTCCGGCGCAAGGACAGATGTCTAAATTACCGATTGTTATAACTCTAAGAGTTTTCACACTTGGAGGTAAAAGATTCATATTCACTCTGACTAATGGATTCTCTTCTAAATCTTCTCTTTCAGCTTCGGTGATAGTTATCTGATGATCCCTTTTCATTTCGTTACTGATTTCTGCTTCTAGTTCCGATATTTCAGCATCATTTAGCTGCAATGGATCGAAATCTATTCTCGATTTATTATTCCCTATTTGATTGCCAACAGTCCTAGCGCCATGTAAATTATCAACAACTGCAGATACTACATGTTGTGCAGTATGCATTTTCATATGTGCATATCTACGAGTCCAATCAATAGTTCCTTCTACACTTTCACCGACCTCTGGTAGTTCACCTTCTACCATGTGTCTTATTCGATTCTTCTTTCTCACATCATTAACTTCAACACTGCCATCATCCCACTTCAATTCACCCTTATCGCTCGGCTGTCCGCCGCCTAGTGGATAAAATGCAGTCCGGTCTAATTCTACAATGCCCGGAAACGTCGCCTCTACTTTTGCTTGAAATTCTCGTAAATAGGTTCCTTCATGCGATTTCATATGCATCTGTTCCGTCATAGTTCTCAATGGAATCCACTATATTTATTAATTTTTTTTATTTATTATTCGAAACATCTCTTTGAAAATTGGTTTTATATTGCCCCTCAAGTAACCAAAAGCTCAAGGGTGCTTAATATGTTGAACATACGCGCAAAATCGTTTGCCTTAGTGTTGGTACTGCTTTTCAATTTAGCAGCTACCGCTGAAACCGTAACAGAATTCCAGCAAGATGGCATTGCAAAGGAAGAAGTTACATTGGTTTTTGAGGAATCTGACTCTGATGATTCCGTAAGTTTGGAATACCCAAACGTCGAAGTTTTGGATGCTAGTTTCAAAATCAGAGGAACTCCTGATGATGAAGGTAATTATCCAAATGATATCAAAGTTACTGCAGGAAATAGTAAACTTTGGTCTTACGGATCCAACGTTGGTGCAGGTTATGGCGCCCTAGGTCAACAGACTACCTTCAGTGGTGGAGAAAGCTCAATTTCTTTGAATTTCGATGACGACTTTGCAGGAAGTTTTGACGTATTACTTCCAGCCGATATCTGTGGAAGTATGGTTTCAACCGATGGCTGTTCTATTACTGGCGCGAGTGTAGACATCACCGGTATTTCCTCACCACCTGATAATTTTGAAGATGCTATTCACGCATCTGAAGATAGTAATGGTGGCTCAGTTTCAGGTCACGATCGAAATGATGACATGACTAGCGGTAGTAACTTTGCAATAGACGATTCAGGCAATATACATGCTATTTGGCTAGATAATGGAGATTTGAACTCCGAAGATAATTTTGCACAAGATGTCTTTTACAGTAATTGGGACGGTAATGACTGGAGCGATATCGTACAACTCTCAAGTGCTGCTGATGATGATTATATTGACACTACCCCACAAATAGCAGTTTCCGGACAGAGCATTTACGCTCTATGGGGTGCAGGGGTCTTAGATTCTGCAGGAGAATTAGATTTTCAAATACATTTCACTTCATCACTCGGTGGAGATAGTTGGTCTACTCCTGTCGACATCAAAGATGATGATGATGGCGGATATCTTATGCCTGCTATGGCCGTTCAGACATTTTCTACTGGTACAGATGTCCACGTAACTTGGCGAGGTATCGATAGTGATACGAACCTAAGTAAAATCATGTATCGCATTTCGAATGACGGTGGTGTGAACTGGAATAATCCCACTGTCGTTTCCGAGGCTGAAAATGCCGATGCTTACAAGGTATTACCAGACATAGTAGCTACTAGTGACGAAGTCCATATTGTTTGGGTAGATAATTCAACAACAATCGCTGGAGACACTACGGACGGTTCTGGTGATACAGTCTGGACCTCTTGTTCCAATGATTGTGAAGGCGAAGGATGGAGTACGCCAGTTTTAGTTTCAACCGGTTCAGATGGTGATACAGATATTCCTATGATAACGATAGATGATGATGGAGGATTACATGCAGTATGGACTGAATTTTCCGAATCTACTATAGATGTAGTTTATCACTACTGCGAATCTCAAAACGGTTGCAGTACTACTTCAGGAGGCGATGAAGATGTTCTCGCAACTTCAACTGCCGATATGACTCCAGTATGGCCAAGTATAGTTTGGGATGGTGACGATAATCTATACGTGGCATGGAGTGAACTCGGTGACGATACAGACAGTATTGTACTCAGCACAGGTACTATCTCCAGTTTAGGAGGTTCTACTACTATCAGTTTCAGTACCTCTTCAACGGTTGATGATGGTACCGAAAGTCGCGGTCGACGTGATGTCGTTTTAGATATTGATAATCAGGATTTCATCTGGGCAGGTTGGATGGATCGAGAACAGAAAGAGACCAATGAAGATTGGGTATGGACTGGAACCGATCAAGATTATTATTTCAAACGCAGCAGTCAACCTTCACAGGCTTGGGATGGTAGTTCATGGGATGAAGGCTTACCGTTAGTTTCTGATAATTTTTATCACGGTGAATCCAGTTCCGTATCTGTAGCTTCAGATTCAGAATACACTTACATGGTTTACTACGATAGTGGCGATTTGATGGGTCCTTCTTCTGAAGGAAACGGCAATGATGCACATTTAGATGATGGTGATATTTTATTCGCTAGATCTTCAAACGGTGAAGATTGGGAAGATTTTCAAACAGTTTCAAACCGTGATATGGATGGTTCCGTTTACTTAGTTGATGCATTTGGCGACTCTATGGTTCCAACTATTGCAGCTAGTGGTAATGGCTACGTCTATGCAGCTTGGATGGAGATGGGTAGAGATACAACTGCAGATGGTTCTTATTATGTAGCAAAAATTCTTACGAAATATTCAGATAATTATGGAGCCCCAGATAGTTGGAGTGATGTTGTCGAACTAGATACTGCACCAGACTCAAGTCTCGGTTGCTGTGTAGACAATGTTAAGGTTTCAATCTCCAATGATATGGTTCATTGGGTATGGAGATATATCAATGCAGGAACTTATGATTCAGAAATTCGATACACTTCTTCATCTCTAGGAGGTACAATCGCCGGTTATGATGTTATAGCAGATCGTTCAATGGATGTTACTACAATGACTGGAACTATTCTCTGGTCTACGATTCTTGATACAGATAATTCAAACACTCTTGCAGGATGGTTAGAGGTAATTGTAGATGCTGGATTTATTGACAGCGGCACTACACAACTCATTATATCTGAAGATGGTGATGGTTGGTCAGGTGTAAAAGAAGTTCCACATAATACTCCTAGCAGTAGCGGTGATACTTTCCACATTTACACACCACCTATCGCTACCTTAGATGGTCAAAATATCAATGTTCTTCAGGTCGAAGTTCATGAAAGTGATTACACGTATGAACTTTACTACAGATCTTCTTCTAATTTAGGCGATCGCTGGGATTCAGTATTGGCCGTTAGTGGAGGTTTAGATGGAGATTATATCCACAATCCTTACATGATTGTTTCGAATGGTGCAACTTTTGCTACGTTCAACTATTATGATTGGGCTGCAGGGTCATTCTCTGAATATTATTACATATACACAACCGACGGCTCTGATTGGAGCGACCCTCTATTGGTTTCCGATTCAAGTACTCTCGCAGAGATATCTTTTGCAGGTTTAACTTATTCTGAAAATCTAGTAGTCGCTTGGGCAGAAATCGTAGAAGAGGAAGACGGCACACTTCATTTCAATGTGATGTCTCGTTTAGCTGATGGGTCTGGATATCCAAATGATCCAAGACTACGTGTGGGTGGTATCGAAGTTTGGGAATATTTCGGCGAATATAGCGAAACCCAAACACTCGAAGGTATTGATTTCGAACAGGCTTTAGAGCAGGCGATTATGGAAGGTACTGCAGTAGAAGATGAATATGGAACTCCATTGGTTCTCGTAAGTTTCGATGTCGACGTTTCTCAAATGGGTGGCAGTTTACTCTTTTCAAACCTAAAGATTACATATGAAGCAGAATTAACTGTAAATAACAGTTTATCGGATAAATTAAACTCTCAAAATTCTGAAGACGATCCGGCAAACGTCCCTCTAGTTTTCCAAGCACGTAGTGGAATATTAGTCGTAAACGGTTTAGAGATTGAAACTGTCGATGCAGATTTGAAATTCTCACATGTAGAATTGGACACATACCCTCTCTATGAAGCGAACGATTTGGGTATCTCTGTTACGATAGAAAACTCAGAAACCGGAGACGCTTCTACTAATGTTCAGGTATGGTATGAAGAGAATGATGCTGTAATCTCAATTACTGAGAAGAATATTACAGTTCCAGCCAGAGATTCAGATGGCAATCCAGGTGAATCAACTTTCACCGTTTATTGGTCCGATATGCCAGAAGGGGAATTCGATTTAATTATAGAGATTGGAGATTCATCTCCAACTGATATCAGTGCCGATACTGGCAACTGTATGGATGAAGATGCCGAAGCTTTAGCAGATTCCGATAACAATGAAGTAACTGCTGAGGATGGGTGTGATATGATCAAGATACCTGTTGAAATTCTAAAGAGTTATCCTATCTTTGAAGTCGACGAATTCGGCCTCGATGGGGTGGCTATCGAAGGTGAAAATGTAGACGTAGAGGTAGATGTAATTAATATCGGTACTCGAAATGCAAATGTAGATGTCTGCGTTTATGAAAACTCAGGCGGCAACGGTGATTCAGTATTAGATAACTGCGAAGATAAATCGATTCCAAGAGATGCAGATTACGAAGATGAAGATTCTTGGACAGTTAATCCAAACGTAGAAAGCCTATGGTTACGCATTGTAGATAGTGAGAATGGTACTGTTTATCTCAATCAACCTCTCGATATTGTTGTGAAATATTTACCCGATTTCGAAGTGATTAATGTAGTTTGGACTGATTTGTTTAATAATGACGTAATGACTACATACGTTACCGATGGTACTTCTGTCAATGGACAAGTATTTATTCAGAATACGGGCTCATTCGATGTTATTACAGATTTCGAAGTAATGCTCTGCTATCCAGCAGGAGCGGACGGCAAGGATGATTGTGATGGATTCATCTATCCAGATGGTTCAACATTCTTCTCTAATCAGGAGATAGATAGTGGAGAAACTATAACTTTGGATATAGATTTCGATATAGATTCTAACGGTAGAGAGAATACAGACTGGTCTATGTTATTGATAGCTAAGAATATAGATCGTCAAAATGATGAACATTGTGGACTAAGTCCACAGGATGATCAGGAATGCAGTAGTGTAGTCAGTGGCGTCGGTGAAGTAATCGATACCAGTTACATCATAGAGGTTGCAGGACCTCCTGATGTACGTATTACCAATGTACAAGTGAGTGATGACAATCCAGGAGCAGGCGATACGATTCAATTCACCGTTGAACTTTCAAATTCAGCCGGTGATTCTGGTGCTTCCGGAGATATAGGTCTATATCTTGAAGGGTCCTTCTCTTCAATAGGTAACGGCACCTTCGAGATAGAACGTTACGATTCTTCTGAAATTTATACAGTAGAATGGGCAGTTCCTATGAGTTACAAAGGAGCGTACAATTTCGAAGTCAGATTGGAAAATATTTATCCAGAAGAGGGAGATTTCTCTGGAGGAGATAATTCCGGTTCAGTTTCTATCGACGTAACTGCATTAGTTATACCAGATGAAGGTGGTAGTTTAGACATAACACTCATCGCTGCTGCAGGTGTCGGTTTACTCGCATTAGGTTTAGTGGGGGCATTCGTCATGTCTAGAAGAGGCAAGGGTGGAGATGACTTCGTAGACGACCTTCAACAACCAGCACCTCCTATGATGGACGATATAGCACCACCAAGTAGTCCTGCCTTCACTCCTGAAGCAGCTGCTGGAGTAACTGTGGCTTGTCCAACATGTCAAACACAACTAAAAATTACAGATCCTACAAGGCCTATAACGGTAGCATGTCCAGGCTGTCAAACGCAATTAAGATTAGATTCGTAGATTAAACATCTATCTTATATACACCACCCGAAAATGGAGGACGTTCTTTGGTCTATGGATTGAAGGACTTGGGTGTCTATCAAACACCCTTCCGGCAGCAATTTTCGGCCCGTCTCTGATATGATGATGAGACCATTCCATTGTTGCCAACAGTATGGAGATGGGATGAACTTTAGTGCTTCCATCTGACGTTTGCAAAATATACTTGGTGAAATCAGTGCAGTTCTTTCCCAAACTAATAATTAGTTTGAGTTTATATTCCCATACACTAAAACTTAGTGTGCTAAATTTCGGTTGATCCTGCCGAAGGATACTGCTATTGGATTACGATTAAGCCATGCGAGTCTAAAGGTCTTCGGACCTTGGCAAACTGCTCAGTAACACGTGGATAATCTACCCTCAAGTAAGGAATAATCCCGGGAAACTGGGGCTAATACCTTATAGGAACAGGTTGCTGGAATGCTCCTGATCTCAAAGCTCCGGCGCTTGAGGATGAGTCTGCGACCTATCAGGTTGTAGTCAGGGTAATGGCCTGACTAGCCAGTGACGGGTACGGGGTGTGAGAGCACTCGCCCGGAGATGGTTTCTGAGACACGAAACCAGGCCCTACGGGGCGCAGCAGGCGCGAAAACTTCGCAATGCGGGAAACCGTGACGAGG
>MIZB01000282.1_pt5 | contig 27961 bp, 31 predicted proteins | sample 888171 | NCBI WGS metagenome assembly MIZB01 (sample SAMN05440186, study PRJNA335308) | marine metagenome | isolation source: marine water
TGAAYCBAKSTCKRRTTYGCMCWAYAGWSHGKCGYTACAATAYTAGAAATTACWGATGAAAATCAAGTAATAAACAATRARCAATATTCTGAAGGATACTTCGATGCACCTAAATCTTTACTACTWTGGAGRTCACAGACTCAATGGCTRGGAGGTATGGGAATTATTGTTCTTGCTACWATYATATTTTCGAGGTTATTTGGRGGRGGCATTCARGTTTTRCAAGCTGAAATGCCMGGTACAGGTATYACGCGWCTTAAACCTCARATGGCWCAAACTGCRCGWCTTCTTTGGACTTTATACTTTTTCTTGACKTTAACTGAAATAGTGTTAYTRTATTYTGCAGGYTTACCKTTRTATGATTCTATATGTAATTCTTTTTCTACAGTRTCTACGGGAGGYTTTTCCCCRAAAATAGATTCAATTGGWTCTTACGATAGTGCATATGTAGATATKATTGTYACATTTTTYATGCTAATWTCTGGAGTTAACTTTGTTATYCTTTATTACATTTTTAATMATATYAARGATAATTCAAAATCAATTCAATCACGTMTAAGRAATRTCTAYMTTTTRGTTAGAGATAAYGAAGAAYTRAAGGTATACTTATTTCTYATTGTWTCATGTTCMAGTCTCATATTAYTAAATTTAGTYTTAGARTTTAATGAAAATAGAWCTTTTARTTCTAACTTTAGTCATACRWTATTCCAAACWGTATCGCTTTTGACWGGKACMGGTTTTACYACYACAAACTATGCTTTATGGCCTAAAATGTCCATTTTTGTGTTRCTYCTCATAATGTTYATGGGAGGATGTGCSGGTTCAACWACAGGAGGYWTGAAAACAGTTAGAATTATGCTTTTRTTCAAGGCWYTAAAGAGAGAATTATTRCTTGTWATTCAYCCTCGTGCWATAATYAARCTGAGAATAGGTAAGAAAGTATTRGATGAGTCATTATTCAGGAATGTRGGTGTATTCTTTTTTATTTTYATWATAATWTTTYTATTCGGATCTTTARYTACRYTATATCTCGARCCATCACTAACTCTAATWGATGGRATMTCTATTTCATTATCATGCTTAGCTAATATTGGYCCTGGAGTTGGTGCTATTGGRCCTTCRTCAACTTACTATGGSTTYAGYGAYCCYACWGTTTTGGTTTTATCMTTTTTAATGATGCTYGGACGTCTTGAGATAATTACAGTTCTACTTTTATTTTTYCCAGAYACTTACAGAGATTAAGGTTAAGTTTCTTTACAGCRCCCTTGCTAGTSWTMYATGTCWGAAGAGGAWYYGGGTTCWGARATTCCAGAKTTYGTRAAAAAATWYGTGCCTGGAATTACKAGAGGTTTGTCATGGGCTAAGTAYAGYAAGGAAAAGGCAAARGGYACTGAAATRAAAGTAGATGCYTATAAYGAATCTAAGARRRAAGGYTATCAAAMAGCAATYRMRGTTTCWTCWGAMGAYATWRAAARRGTWTTTGARGAAACWAAARMRGAATTATGGTCTSARGCTGAARARTTWACRRSMGCGGCKARRGAGATWGCTMTYCAAGTWAATASYCARGAGARYAAAGAAGAGAGAGAYAAAATTCTTARYYTAGCMAARGARGCAGCYMGAAATGCAGGKCTSCARGGKGCAATYGCWGCRGGATGGGAAAAAGGYTGGAATGARGGRRTTGCTARTARGYCYTAGATTARTCKWGAYTGCATACTYTTTGTAAAWATYTGWAGTTTTGTCATAGATTCAATTAARTCMGAYARRAAATGATCWTGCTGTATWATTCCYAATAATTGTTCTCTATCTACAGCYAAATCAATATACTTRGTTCTTCCATGTCTTCCCAAATTAACTATTTTTGCATTAATCAATCCTTGCATGTCCAATTCAGARATTATGTGYCCWATTCTTCTTTGYGAAAGTTCATCCAAATTRTAGCTATTGCAAAGTTTAGTGTAAGTGCCATAAACTTCTCCGGTTGTYTGTTGGCTATTATCTTTATTYCCTTGGTTTAAAATTATACTGGCTAAGGTAGCTTTRTGYTGTATTGGCAAYGTTATAACAATACTTTTTACCTGRTCTTTYTCCATCACGTTCTGYGCATTATTAACGTGTTCTARYGTAACAATTTCYCTTTCATCTCTTTCRGCCAATTCRGCAGCAATYCTGAGTAAATCKATTGCCTTTCTAGCATCTCCGTGTTCTTGGGCAGCTTTACTAGCACAGTATGTCATTACAATAGGATCRACAGTATTTTCTTTGAAAGCAGTTCTYGCYCKTTGAATGAGTATRTCTTCTATTTGWGGTGCGTTATACGGYGAAAAAGTAAGAGATTCTTCTCCRAGTCTWGATTTAACTCGAGGRTCYAACCATGAAGTRAAYTTAGCATCATTAGAAATACCWATTATGGATATTTTGGAATTRTCTAAATCAGAATTCARWCCTGTTAAATGRTAGAGTATTTCATCWCCATTTTTAGAAACAAGAGTATCAATYTCGTCTAAGATGACGATTGCAATWCCYCCRTTTTCATCGGCTTTTTCTTTTAATGAAGAATAAACYTTATCGATCCTCCATCCRGCACTTGGTATTTGYTTWTCCCATTCAGCAGAGTAGGTTTTTCCRATGTTTGTTAAAACTCCATAAGGGGTGTTTGTTTGTTTACAATTAATGTAAGCTGTATTTATCTTGACATTCTCGTTTTTAGCTTTTTCTTTTAGTTGYTTACATATGAATTTAGCTATGGCCGTTTTTCCAGTTCCAGTTTGGCCATAAATCAAAATATTGGAAGGYCTTGATCCGTAAAAAGCAGTTTTTAAAATATTTGCAACCTCATTGATTTCATCATATCGATGTGGGAATTCAGAAGGCACATATGATGTGGAAAGAGATTCACGATTTTTAAAAATTCTTTCATCGTGTATAAGTCTATCGAAAACATTGCGTTTGRCCGTGTTTAACTCCTTATCCATATTAATCAAATTCACAATAAGTGGAACTTAGCATATAGCCAACTCGCTATAAACTTGCGGGAGGTTCCGTAAAAAAAAATACTTTTTATAGTCTTTTTTTYCGTTCCATTTTTGATAAAATATAATCATTTTAGATATACATYGTGATGCTAGCAAAAGGGTTTATTTGATATCCTATTTCTATATTTCTTGTCCGCTAATGATAAAGARGTAATTGCATGGCTTTCTGAACGTAAGTTAATGCCGTCTCCTGAGTTAGTAAACCACATTTCTAACCATCCAGAAGGAATTGRCCTTCTTGAGAGAACAGTTACTTCATTGACTGAGCCTAAATTATTTCTTGGTATTTCAGATTTGGTAGAAGAKGAAGTTRTYGAYGCTCCAAAAGTAATTGAAAGGAAGAAAGTTGCRGATATYCCTCCMGTAATTATCGAAAGACAAATACAGAAAAGTATGTCAGATGGGAAATTGGAAAGCTTYGTTTCATTATTCAATGATAGATTCAAAAATTTATCTAAATTAGTTAGAAGAGATCCATCYATGCGYGATGCAATAAGGGACACTTCAARCTTAAGTCCAGATGAAGAAAATAAAATTATTGGAATGGTTGCAGATATTCAAACTTTCAATAACGGAAGAACTCGTGTAACCCTTGAAGACAGAGGTGGAAGAATTAACGTTATGCTTCAAGAGTCAAACGAGGAAAATCTTAATTTGATAATGGATGAAGTTATCGGAGTTTCTGGTAAGCTTAGTAGACAGGGAAATGTTTTATTTGTTAATTCGCCAATAGTTAGGCCTCATTTGGGCAGATATCGTGAAGTTTCTCGTGCCGAGGAGCCTCACATTGCTTTATTTATCTCAGATGTTCATCTAGGTAGTGGTACATTTCAAGAAAAAGAATGGGATAAATTCATATCCTGGCTTAATGGTGAMGTTGATTACCAYAAGGAATGGATTCCTAATCCWGGTTATTTGATCATTGCTGGGGATGCGGTAGATGGTATTGATTCTTATCCTGGTCAAGAAGCGGATCTTTCAATCACTGATGTTTGGGAACAATATGCTGAACTCTCAAARTCAGTTAATAGAATWCCAACTGAAATCCAAACWGTAATTATGCCTGGAAATCACGATGCAGTTAGATTAATGGAACCTCAGTTACCTCTTCCAGATAAAGTGGTTAAGAATTTTGGAGATAATTTAACATTCACAGCTAATCCTGTACTTCTAGATTTGGCAGGTGTGAAGACGATGTGCTACCATGGTAAATCACTAGATGATTTGGTAAGTTTGAGAGATTTATCATATGATAATCCAATGGGGATGATGAAAGAATTACTCAAAAGGAGACATTTAGCACCTATTTATGGGGCTAAAACTCCGTTRGCTCCTGAGAAGCAAGATTATATGTTAATTCACGACATTCCAGATATTTTTGTTACTGGGCATGTACACTCTTTTGGTGTTGAAAAGTATAATGGARTATTGATGATAAATCCAGGGACATGGCAGTCTCAAACAGATTATCAAAAGATGATGGGTTTTCAACCAGATCCATGTAGRGCMGTTGCAGTAAATTTGCARACATTCGAGACTCAAGTTTTAGATTTTAATTTCTAAGRGCCTTAGATTATAAATAATGAGGCATTTACCTAAGATTGATGGCTAATGTATTACTGACCGGAGCTGCAGGTGCAATTGGAATGGACTTAGCTTTTAGTCTGAATCARGCTAAAATTAATGTTTTTGCAACTGAAGCTGATCGGGACAATTTTTTTCTAGTAAGTAAAAGTTGTAAATACTACAATAAAGTGTTCCAAGCYCCTAGAGCTGGAAGTGAGGAATACATTAATCGTGTAAATGAGATTATTACTAAAGAAAATATAGATATTATAATTCCTAATCCAGACTTTGAAGTWGGATTCATSAGTAAAATTAGAGAACAAATAAAATCTYCTTTATTTTTGCCTTCACACGAAACAGTTGAAATTTTACTTTCAAAGTCACTTACCGCTAAGAWGATAGGAGAMTTGGCACCAAAAACTTTTGAGGTGTCTAATGAGGCAGATTTAAAAATTGCAATTTCTTCTGAAAAAGTTGTTTGGYTAAGGCCAAAAACTGGAGCCGGCGGCAAAGGGTCCCTTATAGTATCAGACTCGAAATTTGGATGGATGTGGATMGAATATTGGAAAAAAAGAGGTTTTTCCTCATCGTGGATTGCTCAAGAATACCTTGATGGAGGAAATTATAATGTTACTTTGATTTATGATAGAAATTCTAATCTTTGCGGAATGGGAATGCTAGAAAGGTTGGGWTACATTCAYGAGGCTATATCGCCTACAGGAGTAACTGGCGATGTTCGCATGGCTAAAACGATTAAATTAGATAATGTTGTGAACATTGCAAAAAATGCAGTTAATATGATTGATAAGAACCCAGTTGGTATTTTTTCAGTAGATTTGATGGGCGATAAGGTTTCAGAGATTAATCCTCGTTTTGCAGGCCGTCCAAGACTCTACACACTTTCCGGCGCTAATTTTCCAGCACATATTGTTGATATGGAGTTGAATAATAATTCTTCGTATCTAGAATCTATTGAAGGTTAYAAATTAATTAGACAAGTAGATATTGAGCCTGTTGCTATCAAGGAAGATTAGTTCCATTTAATTTTACATAACGATACAAAGACTCAATTCTCTCTTCACATTTATCCCAGTTRTGAGTCTTTTCAGCGAGTTTTCTTCCTCTTTTRCCCATYTTTGTATGTAATTCTTTATCATAGACTAATTTCATTATTGCAGCCTTAAGCCTATCCCATTTACCCCACTCAAATGTTAATCCTATTTCTTCATTTTCTACAAACTGKCCCATYAGTAATTCTTTGCAGGTTATTATTGGAACTCCTGCWGACATTGCTTCAAAGAGTTTATTTGGGGCGCTCATACGATTGTTATCATTCTTAGGATCTAATGCCATTAGAACAGCATCAGATTCGATAGTTTGCAAGGGAACATTATCTGGATGTATCGAGCCAATGTARTTTACATTTYCCATTTTTTCACAGACTTTTTTTAGAGTAGGTACTAATGTTCCAAACCCTCCTATATCAAATTGAATTCCTTTCATTTTGYTAACCGTTATTGCCGTTTCTAAGATACCTCGTGAAGGATGCTTTTCTAGAACGCCAATGTATAATAATCTAAATTTTTCACTTCKTTTTCTTTTCTCAATACGACTAATTGGATATGAGTCTAATCTTTTTGCATTTCCCACACGCGTTATTCTCGTGTTCAAAAATTCACTTTGAGGCTTACTAAGAACTTTAAATGCTTCATCCTCRTCAGCACTAAATGGRGCATTTGAGCCAATATTTACCATATCAKTYAGTCTAACGTATCCTGCRGGRCCAGCAGCCATAATTCCAGARCAATATTTTAGAAGAAATGCTTCTAATTTGTGTAAAAGTGTTGCACCTCTAGATGAGATAGCGCCTTTGACTAATCCCGGATAATTTTCATGACAATCGTAAACTAAGGGCATTTCACCAATTTTAGATGTAAATACACCTCCAATCAAAGTATCCAAATCATGGTAATGTAAAATTATATCAGTTTCTATTTTTTGGAAAGCTAATATTTGCCAAGTACTCCATCTTAGAAAACCRGGTARTTTTCTTACAAAAGATAACGGATTATTCAATGARCATTCTTCTTGGTACTTCCAAATAGTGCCCCAATCAGTGGTTACAGTCTCTTCTCCCTTAGCATTTCGGTCCCATGCTAGAAGTATTACGCGATGTCCCATTTTTGATAAACTTTTCGCAGTATCAGCAACTACAGGTTCAGCAAAACCGCCAGTGGTTAGCCTTGTTCTGACCATAATTACTAGGGACACTWAGGTGTATTAACGGCTCCATAAATACATTCTTGGTCCATAGCAGAAGTTTTAAACCATAGTTTAGTGGAAGAGTTCCGTGCCGCTGTAGCTCAGCAGGTCAGAGCATCCGGCTGTTAACCGGACGGTCATCGGTTCGAATCCGATCAGCGGCGCCACGGGGCCCGTAGCTTAGTCTGGTGGAGCTCCCGGCTCATAACCGGGCGGTCGTCGGTTCAAATCCGGCCGGGCCCACCAACTAGTTTTGTGAAGCGTTCTGTCACATCCTCTGCTGTTGCATTCATTATTGCTTCAGTACCAAAGCCTTCTACAGTAATTGATGCAGCTGCAGAGCCGTAATACATGGCTCTTACGATAGTTTTGTAGTCATATTTTCCGGTTTCAGCTAGATAGCCCATTGCAGCTCCAGCGAAGGTATCTCCCGCGCCAGTAGGGTCTACAAAGTTATCAATTTTGTAGCAAGGGATGTTTTTTTTCATTTTTTCATTGTACAATGTAGCTCCATTTTCACCACGTTTAATTATTACATATTCCGGTCCTTTTCTAAGCAGAATTTGTGCAGCTTCGTCTAAATCGTTTTCTTGTGAATACATTTGAGCTTCTGCATCATTTAGAAATAAAAGTTGAATATTTGAGACTGCCTCATCCAATTTATTTTTCTGTATGTCAATCCATAGGTTCATTGTGTCTAATGCAATCACTTTAGATTTCATTTGTTTTAAGACCTTATCTTGGATATTGGGGTCATTATTACATAAAAGGGTAAAATTTACTTTTCTATAATCTTCATTTACTTCCCAATCATAGTGGTCATTAATTTGAAAATCGGTTTCATGGGTTATGGCTTGTGACATGTCCCCTATGTATTCACCTGACCAATGAAATGTAGGGTATTCTAATTTTTTAACACAATCTAAATTAATTTCTTTACTGCCTAATTTATCAACTATTTGATTAGGAAAATCATTACCAATTGCAGCAATTAATGCCGTTTTAGTAAAAAAGCTAGATGATATACTAGAATATACCCCCGCTCCACCTACAATCTTCTTTTCACTCCTTTTAGGAGTCTTCAAATCATCTAATGCTAAAACACCGGCTACAATTAGTTTCGAGCTCACAATACCCCCAAGAGGTCTTGCTTTAAATCCCATCTACTGTGCAGTATCAATGGCAACCTCTCGCAAGATAGCTTTGCTCTTTGCAGCAGAAAATGTGAATGCAATAATCGGTTGGATTGCATTGCTATTTGTTGCAAGGAAAATGGGAGCCTCGGCAATAGGAGAGTTTAGCTTTGCTTTAAGCATTGTTGGTTCTTTTACTTTCATAGCATTCTTTGGATTCAAAATGGCTCATGTTAAAAGAATCAGTGAAGGTCTTGATCTAGGTAAATGTATTGGGACATTTTTATCGATTAGACTTTTTTTAATTTCACTTATGCTTATTACATTTATATCATCATATTGGTTTTGGACTGGTTTTTTAGGTAAGGAAATTTACGATATACAAACACCTGGCTTGTTGCTTACTGTAGTTCTTTACTATATTGTATTTTTAATTGTTGGAATAATGCCAGCTACTTTTAGTGGACTTGAACAAAGCGCACGAGTAGCCATACCTAACATAATAGGTACAACACTTAGGTCTTTTATTTTTATTGCAGCAGCTTTCATGGGTTTAGGAGTTATTTGGTTAGCTCGTGCTTACCTAATAGGAATTGTGGTAATAGGTCTCCTTTCTTTTTGGTATTTCAGGGATTTCCCAATCTCTAAACCAGATTCTCAGACTTTCAATTCATACAAAATTTATGCATTACCTGTTGCTGCGGCTTCTATTTTTGGAGTTCTAAAGCAATATATTGATAAAATATTTATAGGCATATTTTGGACAGAATATCAGGTAGGACTTTATTTTGGAGTCCAAAGGATAGCTTTGTTCATTGGAACTATGGCTTTGGCAATTGAAGGCATGCTATTACCAGCAATCTCCAATTTGCACTCAAATAGGAAAGATAAAGAAATCACAACATTAGTTCACGATGCAGAAAGGTACGTAGCTATGGTTTGCATTCCTCTTGTAGCTATGACAATTGTTTGGTCAAGTGAAATTATTTTAGTATTTATTAGTAAAGAATTTTTGTCTGCTTCAAATATATTAAAAATATTAGCTTTAGTTGCTCTAGTAAGAGTTTTGAATCGTCCATGGTCTGTTGCTTTAAGAGGTTCAGATAGGCCAGATTTAACTTCGATTTTGAGTATATTTTCTTCAATATTGAGCATAATATTAATGCTTATTTTAGTACCTAAAAGAATTCCCCAACTGGGCTTAGAAAATCTTTTTGGATTAGGTGGCGAAGGTGCAGCTTATGCAGTATTAATTTCAGAAATTCTTGTAGGAATCTCATTAAGGATTCTGTGTTATAAATATTTGAATATTCTACCAAAAGCTAATTTCCTTGTGCAAATATTTGTTGCAACACTAGTTGGCTTAATTATGTGGCAAGTTCAAGAAACAATTACAGTAGATAGGTGGTTTGAATTACTATTCCTATCGGGACTTGGAGGTTTACTATTCTTATCCATATTATCTATGATTGGTTCGTTCAATCAGAAAGATTTTAATTTCTTTTGGAATACTTTAAATCCAAAATCGATGAAGCAATATGTAGGAGAAGAACTTAAACGCTAATCATGATATTTACAGTAGTTTTAGTATTAATATTCGTCCTAGCAGTTGTTGGTATCTTTGCATACCAAAAAATATACAATCCAGGACGGCTTTGCAAAACCTGCTATAGAGTAGTGCCTGATAAAATCCCCAACTGTCCATATTGCGATACTGAAATTGAGTGGTAATTATTTATTATCTAAAGAATCCGCTATAATTTTGATTGCCACACCTGTTACTGCTCCAGCAATTAAGCCAGTAATGAGCCTTTTTGGATTTGTAGATTCATAGTCTGTCAAAAGTTGAATAGTTCCATCTAACCCTATAGGGATCAATGCGGCAATAACTAGGGGCAGTGTAAGTACAGTTCTTTTCCTAGATGCATACATGAATCCTATAACTAAACCCAAAAAGATTCCAGTGTCTCTAGCACAAAAAGACATTTGATTATCATTGTATGAATATGATCGATGTGATAATTGGTGGCAATTTAAATCTCCAATGTAGTATATTCCTCTAGCTATGATGTTCATCTCTTGTATAACTTCTTTGTTATCATATTTCCCAACGACTCCACTTAAATCACCGGTAGTTCCACTTTCTATAATATAAGGACTGAATAATAGTAAGGACAGCCACCCCCATAGAAGAACAAAACTTGTTTTGTTCCACTTTCCCATGTGATTCCATTCTTCTACTAGTTTCCACGATGTCATTTGCTGTTAAATTTTTGATAATCAATTAGTAATAGTGCGAGAGCAACTNACGGATAAGATGCTGCCTNATAAGGAAACCNATAACTTATNAATTCCAAATAAGCATCCAGCTATTGCAATTTTAAAATTTTCTTGCAATAATGCTGCAGCACTTCCCATTAATGTAATAAGAGCTGAAATCATGAATATCGGAGCAAGAGCATAATTTGGAGGCCAAGGTTCTGCAATTTGTTTTCTTAAATCTAATTTGATATCTCCGTCACCTTTCTCTACTTCAACCTCTAAGATATTTGCACTACCAGATCTAATGTCCATCCATACACTAACGTCTTTATATCCCTCAATTGAAAAAAGAATACTAATCTCTTCACCTTGAAGGTCGTAAAGGTAATACTGCCCTTGGTTGTTTGTTGTAGTTTGTTTATTTCCTCCGTAAACTGCAACACCTTCCATTGCATTTCCATCTTCGTCAATAACAGATCCATGTACTGATGAAAGGCCATTATTGTCCCATTGATCTTCCTGATTATTCCATTTCAATCCATACATTACTCCAGAAAGTAATCCGAGTACAAAAACTATAGAAAGTAGTATTCCAGCCCATTGAGCATTACTTTTTGGTTTCTCACTTAGATTATTGATATTTTCCCAAGTATATGCATCCTTTATGTTGGTAAACACCATTTTGATAGGCGTATCATCCTTGAATTCATTATTCGTTGGGTCTTTGGATTTTTTATCCTTAACTCTTGTTGACGCCTCTCTTCTTATTTCAGTCCTTAGCCATTTATTTGCTTCACTGGTAAATTTATATTTCTTTCTAATATGTGCAACAGTTTGTTTTTCAATTTTTGTATAATCATTATAATCACTTATTTTTGGGAATATTTTTTTAGTATCTTTAAGATTTATTTCATTTCTATCTTTAGTAATGGCCATTACAAGATTCATTAATTCTCGGTCATATTTTTTTCCATCGATAGTTAATGTAGGTTCTTCTTTATTTTTCCCAGTGATTGCTCTTTTAACTTCACTTCCAATTTTGTCAGTTAAATCACTAATTTGTTTTTTAATGTCTCCGACGATATTATTTTCATTTACAGCTACGGCAGAGTCACACATAGGACATGTTGCTTTTCCCCCAACATCCTTAGTAGTATTGAAAACGTTGTAGCATGTTGTACAGCGTATTTTGGACTCAACCATTGAAACATATTCAACCGTTGGTTAAATAAACATGACGATTGGGCAGTTATGGACTGGTGGATGGCTATAATTCTTGGAATATTGCAAGGAATTACAGAGTGGCTACCTATAAGCAGTAGCGGGCATTTAGCAATCTTTCAGCACTACTTTGAGGAAGAACCACCTATACTTTTTGATGTAATCTTACATTTAGGATCTTTACTTGTAGTTTCATATATTTTAAAGGATGAGATAAGCGATTTTTTAGGAGCAGTTCCTTCAATTATAAGAAAAATAAACGGAAAAAGTAGCTTTAATGAAGAAGAAAGATTAGTTTTATTGGTAGCTACTGCCTCAGTACCCACAGCATTGTTTGGGTTGGCATTTGATGGAGATATTATTCAAAATTTTTATGAAGAAATGTACTTGGTAGGTACCTGCTTAATTATCACAGGTATTGTTATCTGGTTTTCTAAGAATTATAATAATAATTTAAGTTTTTCAAATTTATCATATTCAAAAACATTTTGTGTGGGAGTTGTTCAAGGTTTATCTATTCTTCCAGGAATTTCTCGTTCAGGTACTACGATTGCATTTCTTAGAATTTTTGGATTAGAACCAATTAAAGCGGCCAGATTTTCGTTTCTTATCTTTATTCCCGCAATTATTGGAGCCACTTTTCTTAAATTAAATGAAGCTGGAGACACACTGGAAGAGGTTGGTTTGGTATCAATTTTACTAGGTTTTTCATTTTCAGTAATTTCTAGTTTCGTATCTATTAAATTCTTATTAGCTGTAATCAATAGCCAGAAATTCCATTATTTCACTCCTTATTGCTTAATGTTCGGCACTTTTTTGATATTTGAGAGTTATTTAATTTAACTGCTCACTTTCAACTTTAATATCATAACTTCCGGAATAGACTAATGCACCGACACCCTCGAATCCTGAACCCGAAATTTTAATTGTCCAAGTTCCGTATATTGGCGGTAAAACTAGTAATCTTTCACTTACAGGATTATTCCATGTTACTATTTCGTAGCCTTCTCCGTGCTGTCCACCAGTAGGGTCTATTAGACTAAAGTCTAATGTTCCAGCTGGCCCTTCGCTTGGTTGGTTACCCCCAACGAGTTCGTACACTACGCTCAATGTAAGTTCAACGTATTTTGCTTCCCATTCACTTTCAATAACAAACGAATATGTACTTATTTCCCATGAAAGATTTTGAAGAGGCTTTTGAAATTGAAGAGGGTCTTCCACAATATCAGCTATTGCATTAGTTACAGTCTCTTGGTCTTGGTTGGGATCTGGGGCAAAATTTCCTTGTGTACTCCACACTTCAATTGTAGAGTATGTTCTCTCTTTTTCAGGCACTAGCCGGTCCATCAAACCGTTCATTGCAGGTACGTCAATACATCCTATTGACAAAAACATCACAGTGACTGCTAAGGCTAACCTCACAAAGTTTGGATTCAAAAGGAGTAAATAAAAGATTTTGTAGTTAGTAAAAGGCCTAAACCCCCCCTTCTTTCAGCATATGTGTCGGACGTCAAAGACAAGCTTTTGGAATTAGCTAAAATTGAAGCAGCTCAATATGGAGAGGCTAAAGCTAAGAGTGTTATCGGAAAAGCAATGGGAAAGTATCCTGAATTCCGTAGTCAAGCTAAAGACTTAATGTCAATTATTGACGAAGTTATTGAAGAAGTAAATTCTCTTAATGTCAATGATTTAAAATCTTACTTACCAAAAAAGAAGAAACCTGTAAAATCAGAACCCAAAGAACTGCCACCTTTGAATAAATCTGAAGATGTTGTTTTACGATTTGCACCAGGCCCGAGTGGTCCTCTTCACTTAGGGCACACTAGAGCTTTAGCCCTTAATAATTATTACAAAAAGAGATACAGTGGGAAACTAATACTAAGGTTAGAAGACACAAATCCAAACGCTATAGATTCAGACGCTTATGAGATGATTCAAGATGATTTAAAATGGTTGGATATTGAAGCTGATAAAGTCATAATTCAATCAGATAGGATTGATACTTATTATGAGGATATTCGTAAAATTATATCAGAAGGTGGRGCCTACGTAACTAAATCAGATGCAGAAGAGTGGAGGGATCTAAAAAGGCAGAAAAAAGCTCATCCCGATCGYGATAGAAATCCAGAAATTCAAATCAAAGAGTTTGAATCTTTGTTAAAAGACGAGAATGGAATAGTAGTTATCAAAACAAATTTAGAAGATCCAAATCCAGCACTTAGGGACTTTGTTGCTTTTAGGATTGTTGAYGCTCCTCATCCTYTACAAAAATCTAAATACAGATTGTGGCCTCTCTATAATTTTGCGGTGGCAATTGATGATTACAGGTTAGGTATCACCCATGTCCTTAGAGGCAAGGATCATTTGAATAATACAGAAAAACAGAAATGGATTTACAAGTACATGGGGTGGGATCGAGCCAGAATTCATCCATTACGGCCTTGTATCAATTCCAAAAACCAATCTAAAGACAAGTAAAATTCGTNCAATCAATTTCAGAAGGTGAGTATAGYGGTTGGGACGATTGCAGAATTGCGACAATCAGGGCTTTAGCAAGGAGAGGTTATTCATCAGAGACGTTTAGTAAGTAYTGGGAGGCTTCTGGAGTAAAAGAAGTAGATATCAAGTTTTCATGGCAAAATTTTGATGCAATGAATAAAGATTTGATTGATGCTAAAAGYAAAAGATTATTTTTTGTTTCTGAGCCTAAAGAATTTACCTTCAAAACTGGAGAGACAATTACTAAAGAAGCACCTTGGCACCCTGATAACAAAGATTTAGGAAATAGAGTAGAAGTTATCAAGTCAGGTTCTAWGATTTACTTGCCGGGTGCAGACCTAGGTAAAATTCAGGACTATTCAGAAATTCGTCTKAAAAATCTCTGTAATGTTAAAATCAATGGTAACACTTTAGAGTTYACAGATTTTGAGCATAAGAAAGGAATTCCAATATTCCAGTGGTGTTCAGCGAGTAAAAACATAAAATTATATTATCCAGATGGAGTCGTAAATAGTGGTTTAGTAGAAGATAATATAGATGATTTAGATAATACCGTGGTTCAGTTTGAAAGAACTGGTTTTGTTAGACTGGAGGGAGACAAAGCGTTTTTCTTACACCGCTAATACGATATTATGTCAGTAGGCCACCACCATCATCATCACCATGAAATAGAAGATGAAGAATCTGAACGAAAAACRCGTATTGTGGTAATAATTACATTAGTGACTATGGTGATAGAGATTTATGCAGGAATAGTAACAAAATCAATGGGTTTACTAGCAGACGGGTGGCATATGGGGACTCATGCYGGAGCTTTATCAATTACTCTATACGCTTACTATTACGCTAGAACTGAAAAATCAGTTAAAGACAAGAGAGAATCTGTAATGGCTTTAGCAGGTTTTACTTCAGGAATCGTTTTAGCTTTAGTTGCCATATATATTGGATTGGAATCGCTTGATAAAGTTGTTAACCCTCAAGATATTCAGTTTAGGGAGGCTATAGCAGTTGCCTTTTTTGGATTACTAGTAARTAWWKMTTGYKYSTRCMTWCWTGKMWTSGAAGGKCGAWSRKCRTSAYCAYGACCACGAMCATGAMCACRACCAYGAMCACGACCATGACCATGAACACGACMATGAGCACGATCATGACCATAAAAAATCAGAGAGAGGGACTTGGAATGTTGCATTGGACACTTACAAGGAAGATTTTGACACAGTTAAATCCGTTTTCGACAGTTATGTTACTCCAGCTGATGAGATAGAAGACTTAAATCGAAGAGGRGCATACATGCATGTTTTAGCTGATGCTTTAGTATCAGTTTTAATTCTTATTGCTTTAATTTTGGGTATGTTATTTCCTAAATTAACTATTTTGGATCCTCTAATAGGRGTAATTGGTGGCGTTATAATTGCTCGCTGGGCTCTCAGTTTAATTACTGAAAGTAAAAATCAACTTCTTGGAATAAAYTAAAGTTTTAATATTATATCATGCATCCTTGGCCTAYTCGYTAAYTTMGAGATWAGTCTCTCTCTAGCYTTWTTGATATTTTTGTTTYTTTCTTSRYCATTCCATTYRTAAAAMMGGTTKATACATTTTTCTAATTCATTAAYATYTRTRAATARTCCTTTTTCATCRACAATTTCYTCGGCACCATCCCAATCTTTACTGATTGCCCARCATCCCGTAGCAACKCCTTCAACAATWGAAGTTTGRGTYCCYTCRTRAACKGAATTAGAAATAATACAATCRTTWGARTTRTACCAATYGTTTAAGTCTTTCACATAWCCTTCTATTGTAATTTTAYTTTCYAAATTATTTTCGAYTATGTRKCGYTTAATTTTTCCAKAATATRYWKCATCTTTTGCYTTGCCMGCRATRCTAAGTTTAATCYCRGGYAAKTTCATTTYTCYRAAGTGTTCAACAAATTCYAKRACTCCTTTTCTTGGYTCGATATTCCCTAGCATTCCWATTTGCATAGTTTTTTYYYTWTGGRYTAACGGAAARTCTTCAAARTTTAGGTTGTCGTATGTRACAAAAGTTTTTCCCYTATAGTCTCCTTTTGCRTGRAATTTTCTCTCCATAGCTTCGCTAATGAATAGGACRGAATCAATGTTATTCCATTGAATTTCATCATAATGTCTRTCAAGTTCAAATCGGTGCATTCTACATGCTAAAACATTTTTGTAATTTTTTYTCGAAAGCCATCTTAGATAGTGTGTAGCCCATTCACAAAATAYGATATCTGCCCATTTGGCTAATTTTGGCAGTTGTGTTCTAATTTCCCATTTATTTTTTAAAGCWCGTAGTAAATCTAGAGGGGTTCTAATTTTTGGAGGTGAGCGCGGAGGGTTGAATATTCTGAGATCAAATTTTYCCTCCCATTCAGGTATATTTTGTTTAATGAAGTGGTCATTATCGATTACTAAAGCGACCTTCTTTTTCATCTTCCTATCGTAACCTTTTTACACTTTGAYAAACCATCTTTGATGATTTTTTCTTCTTCTGCCCCATCGTTGTAAATGTCGGAAGGGCCATACAGAAAATCTACAGCAGCTTTCATTTTTTTGTAGAAATAATCTTCATCATCATTTACACTTCTTAAGCGATAAGATAATTTTCCTAAATCAACATTTTCGGTATTCATCAAGATTTTGAATTCTTCAATATCTGTTGCTTTTTTTGCACACTCGATTCCTAAGTCGGCTGGCTTGTATCTAGAGTGAAGTTTTGTTTTTGTGATGTATGCAACAGATTCCCAACTTCCCCTCAGAGGTCCTTTATTCCATGGCTTTTCGAGAGCATTGTTTGCTCTTTTATTCCACCAATTTAGCCACTTAAATCTCATAGGACTGTAAGCTCTTTCAATTAGCCAAGGATTAGCATCAAAATTATATCCAAATAAATTAATCCTTAAAGGGTAAGGATGAATTTTTCCATTTCTATCCATTATTACTTTGTCATCTCCAAGGTATTCACCACCTTTTTCTAGACACTTTAGTAAACCATTAGTTTTTCCAGAATGTGACCAGCCACAGTATACGAATGCCTTTCCTTTTATTACGGCAGATGATGCGTGGAGAAGAGTCTTGTTTTCAGTAGGTAAATGCCTTCTCAAAAGCGGCGGAAATATGGTATTAAAAAGAAATGCAGGAGAGGTGTCTTTTTCATACTCAACTACAATATTTTGAGATAGTTTTAGGGGTATTGCAGCCCTACCGCCTTGGTAGCCTTTGGCATACATCCTATCTTCAGCTAGTTCAAATTTTGGAGCGCTATTAACAAATTTTAGACTTGCTCTCTTATCAGAACCAGCGACGTTATTAGATGTAGGCAATNGNATTNCGNACCNTCTTTNGNAATGTGNATAGTATTACGTTTACCTTTCTTATTTTCTCCGAACGGTAAAAGTTCAGCATCNAAAATGTTTTTTCNACGGAATCATTGGCTTCTTCTAAAACAACTCGTAAGTTATCAAATAAGCAGTATTCGCTCAATATTTTTCCATTTGTGAGGGTTATAAAGGGTTGTCCTCTAAGAAATTGTGCTCCCAAACCTGTTAATCATAGGCGTCCCAAAGGCAGGTACGACTTCTATTTTTTCTTATCTTAATTTACACAAAGATGTCTTCGGATCWAATCCAAAAGARCCCGGTTATTTCCATCCATTAAGGTGGGGTGAAAAGTTAGCAAATATTGCTAAATATGAAAAGGCCTTTTCAGGATATTCTAATCAAAAATATGCTATGGAAGCGACTCCAGGCTATTTTTACGGAGGWAAGAAARTATCCGATAAGATGAAAAATCTATTACCTAATTCCAAAGTAATTATAGTTCTTAGAAATCCAGTTCAGAGACTTTTCTCATTCTACAAGTATAAACTAAGTTTAGGCCATATTGATTCAGGTTTATCTTTTGATGATTATTTAGAAAAATGCAAATCTATGCCCATTAATGAAAAAATTAAAAAAGAAAATTATGATTTTTGGGGKATGGAGGGGGGCCTCTATGCAGATTTATTGGAAGCTTGGSACTCTACCTACGGAGATAATCTCAAGGTATGTTTTTTTGATGATTTAGTAAAAGATAGAGTTCAATTCACGTCTRATATTTGTAGTTGGCTTGGGATTGACTTTGAAAATATAGACTCTACTAAAATGGTTATTGAAAATAAATCTATGCTGTAYCGGAGTAAATYATTRCAAAATTTTGCAATATCATTTGATAAAAATTTGGGAGCTCTCTGGAATTTTATTCCTTTTGTAAAAAAACCTTTTAGTTTTGYTTATAATTTATTCAATTCAAAACCACATAATGCAGTTCTCAGTAGCTCATCAAGAAAAGAGTTAGAAAAGTTTTATCAAAAAGATATAGCTAAAACGCGTTCTTTCCTTGAGCAAAAGCAAATATCTAACTTTCCCGAATGGATGAACAGGTAATGGTCAATTACGATGTTTTCAATGGAGATACAGATGGCATTTTTGCACGCCATCAACTTAGGCTAGCCATTCCTTTAGATACAGTTAATATTAGTGGAGTTAAGAGAGAKGTTAATCTTCTTAGGCACGTCAAACCAGCCAAGGGCGATTTAGTAACTGTGATGGATATTTCTCACGCTAAGAATCGTAAAGATGTTTTACGAATTCTTGAATCTGGAGCAAGGGTTGAATATTTCGACCATCATGACCCTTCAGAGCTGATTGATCATCCAAACATTACATATCACATAGACACAGATCCACATATGACTACAGGGAGAATTGTGGATTCTCATGTTAATGGTAAGAATCATATTTGGGCGATCGCAACAGCTTTTGGCGATAATCATTTTGATTTAGCTTATGAATTAGCTACAGCTGAAGGCTTAGACCATGAGAAAACTAAGCTTTTGAAGGAGATTGGCTTAGCCATTAATTACAATAGTTATGGTAAAACTGAGAAAGATTTGTTCGCAGCACCTCTTTTAGTATCTGAAATGCTTGAAGATTGTGGTGNAGGACGTTTTTGCAATTTCNAGAACACGAAATATTTTCAACTTTACGTATCCAACTTTCGCTCAGATATGAGTACTGCATCTTGTCAAGAGCCATATTCCATAMATGAAAAGGGAGTAATCTACAAGTTTCCCGACGAAGAATAGGTCGCATAGAATAATGGGAACTTTTTGGGWAATCACCTAGTTAATTCTAACAAGGATTTAGCTTGTGCAATAGCAGTTACTAATTCAGATAGGACATATCGAATTTCAGTCCGTTCTTCGTTGAATAATCCCTATGGGGCAGGYAATCTTTGCAAAGYATTCGGTGGCGGAGGGAGAGAAAAGGCAGGTGGGATAAATAACCTAGAAGAGGRAGATTTAGATAAATTTAAAAATGAGTTTGGTAAGGTGTTTTCATGAAGACTCCAAGTGAATTTATTCAAGAGTGGATYGAGACTGTTTGCTCTAATGATGCTAGTAAAATAGCAAATTTRTACCAAGAAGATGCCATTTTGCTAGGAACATTAGATAAAAGTGTTAGAGAAGGTAGGAATAAAATTAGAGAGTATTTTGATTTTTTTGTTAAGTTAAAGCCTTGTGGTGAAATTACTGAACTTGTTGAAAAGGATTATGGRAATGGACGTTTTTGTGTAGTGAATGGAACTTATGATTTTAATTTAGAAGAGGATGGTAAGCAATCAGTRGCACYTGCAAGATTTACTTTTGTTTTAGAACGTACTGGCGTTAAATGGATGATTCAATCTCATCATTCATCTAAGCAACCTTAGCAAATAAGCCTTGCAAACTTTTAAAAAAATCGTTGTTATTACARTTTAATCTTGGGCTGATTGGAAACGCAGTTCATGAATACCAGGCAACGTATATTTCCAGTTGGCAACTGATACGTTGTTTTATCCGCAAAATGCAAGGGCATGGCATGTCGTCTACTTCAGAAAATAAATAGTTGATTTAATTGAAATTAAGAAACAATTTACGAGGTGAAAATCCTCTCAAATCTGCAAGCTCGGCAAGGTACGTGACCGATGAATCACATTTGGAAAGATATTCCTTTGGCAACTTCTATGAAGCGAAGAGCCAGAGTTTTTACACTTCGGCGTAAATTATCAAATAATCTAAGGAAAAAATATGAATGGTGGAATATCTACATAACACCTCTAAGAGGAGGCAGATATGCAGGAACTAATTACATAAAGAAATACAGCAAAGATGAAAAACCACCACAAAAARTATGTTCAGTATTAGTTAATTTGACAGATACAAAATCAATAGAATTTGCATCCAAATTAATGCACTATACTTCTGAATCATTAGATGAAGCTTTGAGAAATACGATATCTTTCGAAGAATTARTAAATTATGTAAAAGAGAAACTGGGTTGCTACGAAAAAGAAGGCAAAATATACAAYAATTTCACATCAAGCGGCAAACTAGTTCAGGGTTCGAAATCGGACTAATTTTTACTGCGGAAAACGAGTTTCCAAGAAGTAGGATTTGTCATGCCCACTGTTTTAGTATTACCTAACCTTAATATGCCACTATTTTTTGAAATAAYATGGTAAAAAGCATAGCWATCGTCGGCGGCTCGAGCGATATTGCAAAATCTACAATTTCTAGTATGTCTGCTGATAATTATAAATTTCATGTATTGGTAAGAGATGATTCACRCACAGATGAATTATCAGCCAAAGGAGTAAGCGTAGTCTTAGGTGACGCAACCTCTGAGGAGGATATCAAGAATTTTATTTCCAGAGTAAAAGAGTCTGGGGAAATTAATGCAATTTTGCACTGCGTGGGTTCTTTTGCTGTAAGACCACCACATGCTATGAACAAAGAATCATTTGAAACAGTCATTAGTACAAATCTTACTTCAGCATTTCTCACATTRTCTATTGCTGGAAAGGCTATGCTAAGTCAAGGRCACGGCAGAATGGTTTTCATGTCTAGTGTCGCRGGATCTTTAGGATTGGTAAATCACGAGGCAATATCTGCAGCCAAAGGAGGTATTGAATCAATGGTCAGATCAGCAGCAGCAACATATGCAAATCGTGGTTTGAGAATTAATGCGGTAGCTCCAGGGTTAACAGATACAAAGCTTGCATCTCCTATAATGTCAAAYGAAACAGCTTCACAGGCAGCTTCACAAAAAATTCCTATCAAAAGAGTRGGTCAGAAAGAAGAAGTTGCTAACGTTATCAAGTGGTTACTAACAGAAGCACCAGAAAATTTTACAGGGCAAATCCTGCATACAGACGGTGGAATGTCTAACGTTTTAGTTTAGTAATTAGATTACTCATCWGTTTTTATACGAAAGGCAAAGTATAAACAGACTGCAGAAATCCAACCTCCAAATATTAYGAATTCCCAAGCTATTCTATCATYTTGAGTGGGGTACACCCATAATAATGGCGAGATAGCAAAAAGAAAGGTTAAAGCCGCTACAAAGTACAATATTATTTTGCTAYTAATTTTTATTAATTTATTCATATTTTACTATACGTCCWTTAGTATTCAAAGTGGCCGCCCGAAGACGGCCTTTACCCCAAACCTAACGAGCACCATCATCGTTTCAGGGCTCTGACCCGGTTTGGGAAATGTAAGACTCCGGGGTTGTCCCTTCCATCACTAATCCGGTGGGGACCCAATGGAGTCATGTATGCAATCTATTGCTCAGGACATCAYYAATCAGCCCTGTCTTCGAAGCTTGCAATTAATTCTAAGGGAGCTAGTAATTATGGTTAATGTTTTTGRSRTGGTTATTTTATACACCCAGAATTGGAACAYTAATGTCTGATTCTGATGCTGAACTTCGAAGRCTCGTTAATGCGCTTCCACAATATGAAGAMCAAATTCRRTATTGGGAGTCCCAGCTTGATGCTATATCAAACGTTAAGGCAGACATTTTTCAAGCACAGGATACTATCAACGGAATGATTAAATCAGARAAAARCAATGAAATGCTTGTCCCTGTTGGACATAATACTTCTATTTTTGCTACTATAAATGATATGGATCGAGTTTTGGTAGGAATAGGTTCAAGAGTTTACATGGAAACTACAAGAGAAGATTCTCTAAATCGTYTAAACAAAAGGTTAGACGATTTGAATACAGCATCACAAACTTATCAGAGTAATTTAGTAAAAACACAACAGGAATATAGTTCAATCCGAGGAAAGATTGAATCCTTACAAGGAGTCCAATAATGTTTAAGGCACTAAGAGAAAAATTACTAGGGGCTAGTAAGCAGGCGGAAGAAGAGCTTGATCCGAAATTRAAYTTGGATTAYGAAACRTTTAGRCCTGAAGAAAGAGARAGYGGMGCMGTAATYAGAGAATCACAYTTRGAAAAYGTTCTTTGGGAGATGGAATTAGCTTTACTTCAATCTGATGTTGCAATGGAAGCTCTCGAAGAAATGAAAGCAATAATCAAAAAACGTTTGGTTGGTTTGAGAGTTGAAAACCGTTCAGAAATTGTACCGACAATTGAAAAAGCCCTAAAGGCTAGTTTGGTAGAATTATTATCTAAAAATGTATTCAATCCTGATATTTTACTAGAAGATAGAGAAACTCCGTTGGTAGTTGCATTTGTTGGAGTTAATGGTACTGGAAAAACAACAAGTATTGCAAGAATTACTCATTGGCTTAAGGAAAATGGGAAGAGTGTAGTTTTAGCAGCTGCAGATACTTTTAGAGCTGGAGCAATAGAGCAATTAGATTTGCACGCAACAAAATTAGGTTGTAAAATAATTAAACATCAATCAGGAGGAGATCCTGCAGCAGTAGCYTTTGATGCTGTTGARCACGCAAAAGCAAAACATAGAGATATTGTTTTGATAGACACAGCCGGAAGAATGCAAACAAATTCTAATTTGATGGATGAAATGAAGAAGATAAGAAGGGTGGCAAGTCCAGACTTAGTCATATTCGTAGGCGATTCATTAGCAGGTAATGATGCGGTTGAACAAGCTAAGAAGTTCCACGAAGCAGTAGATATTGATGCCGTTGTTCTAACTAAATTAGATGTTGATGCGAAAGGCGGAGCTGCTCTAAGTATATCCTCAGCAATAGATAAACCAATTGCTTTCGTAGGAATTGGCCAAGAATATGAAGACATAATGCCTTTTGATGCCGCATGGATTGTTGAAAGAATATTCAGTTAAGGCTTATATTCCACACACATTGTAAATGTATGATAGTTTACGAAGTAAATTTGCATGTTGATGCTATCGCAGCAGATGAATATTCAGAATGGCTAGGTCCACACATCGAGCAAATATTGGACATACAAGGTTTTCATRAAGCGGAATGGTTTGTTTGTGATTCAGATGATGACAAGGTCCATTGGTCTATTAGATATCATCTAGACAATAGAGAATCTTTAGTGAACTATCAGAAAAATCATGCACCAGCTCTAATTCAAGAAGGAATAGATAAATTTGGTAAATATTTAAAAAGCGATAGAAGAGTAATGCAGCTTAAGAATTAACCTAAACCAAAGTAAGGATATCTTATTGCATCAAATACTGCCCTAGTGATTGGTTTTCTTTTTCCAAGTCCACCTGGAGTTACTCCTAAGAATAAATCCGCAAAGATTTCACACAGTTTTTCATCACGAGTTCCATAGTAAACCATCCTTTCAGGTAATTTCAATGCCATAAGTGCGAAGAAAGATAAATCTCTCAATTCTTTACCGAACACTTTGTTCCAATCACGATGATATTGATCCAAATTCTTTTGTGAGAAATCATTAGTTTCTAAAGCTTTTTTGATAGTATCAATTGCAATCTTACCTGCATGCATTCCATAATATATTCCTTCACCAGAAAGTGGAGATACCATTCCTGCTGAATCTCCCACAAGTAAAGTATAGTCCATGGTTGTAGCCTTTATAGGCCCATCAAGAGGAAGAGGTGCACCTTTCACAGGAGGAACTTCCTGGTCCTTTGGGAAATACCCGTCTTCTTTCAATAAATTAATATAATCTGTCCATATTTCTTTGATTTTTATGGATTTGATTGTTCTGTTGTATCCTCCAAACCCAATGTTCAATATTTCTTTTTTTGGGAAAACCCAGCCATATCCTTCGATTCCACCTGGCTTGAAATGTACAAGTAATGAGCTATTTTTACTGTAAGTTTTGTCAATAAATTCTTTTCCAACGTGCGGTTCCCACATCATTGCAGTTCCCATTTGGCTRTCGCTCCAAGGTTTGATGTTTCTTTTTTCTCTAATCATTGAGGCTAACTTATCAGCTGGACCGGTGGCGCCAACAACCATTTTACCTTTGAAATCACCATTAGAAGTTTTTACCGTAACTCCTCCATTAAATTCATAATCTTTGATTCGAGTTTGRGTCATAAYTTCAGCACCTACATCTCTGGCAGCTTCCAAAACTGCATTATCAAATACGGTTCTTGTAATGTTCCAAGGAGTTCCTACTGGAAATTCATAGTCTATTTGATATTTCATTGATGGAGARTAGAGATTAACGTCTCGTGATGGACATTCAATAATAGGTTTGATGTATTTTTCTAATTCAGGTAATTCATCGAATAGTCTTGCGGTCAATAATCCACCACAAGCTTTGTCTCTTGGGAATTTGGATTTATCTAATAATAAAACTTTCATACCTGCTTTTGCAGCATAAAAGGCAGTAGTTGATCCTGCAGGACCTCCTCCACATACGATTACGTCATATTCAGTCATTATTGTTTACCCAATCCTTGAAAGGTTTGTGCGAATCATCCCAGGGGAATGATACGATAGCAGGCATGGAGTAGGGGTGGTTTTTAACGATATACTTTTCTAAATCATCAAATTTCTTCTTGGAAGTTTTAATCAAAATGATGTGTTCAGTATCGTCTCTTAGCTCACCTTTCCATGAATAAATCGTTCTAACTGGCCAAAAGTTACAGCATGAGCCTAACTTAGCCACTACAATTTCTTTTGCAAGAGTTTCGGCACTTTTTTCGTCTGGTGCTGTAGTGTAGACAGTTATACTCATCCATTATTCATTTCGAGCATGTATTAAATAGTCCCCCTTTCGTAGCGAACAACTCGCGTTTAACCCGTGATTAATGAAGACAAACGTCTGAAAGAGGTAAAAAAAATGGCAAACCCGTTATTTGTAACATACGAAGCTCCTTCCGAGCTATCAGAGAAAGCGTACCTTGCAGCTGAAACTGCAAGAGATGGTGGTAAAGTTAGAAAAGGTTCTAATGAAGTCACTAAGATTATTGAAAGAGGTCAAGCTAAATTGGTCATAATGGCTCTTGACGTTGAACCTCCTGAAATTCTTGCACACTTACCAATGCTTTGTGAGGAGAAACAAATCCCTTACACATAYGTCCCATCCAGAGATGAACTTGGTAAAGCCGCAGGTTTGAAAGTAACAACTGCAGCTATTGCAATAACCGAAATTGGAAAGAAAAAAGGACGACTTTAGAAGAAGTCGTTAAGGCTATTCAAGCAGCTAAGAAGTAATAACAATGGACGGAATTCCTGTCACAAGTCGTTAGAAGTACTCGGRCGTACCGGAATGAAGGAGGTGAAGCCACTTCTGTACAAAGTTAGAGTACTTGATGGCGATGACCGTGGCCGTATCGATTAGGCGTAATGTACTTAGGTCCCGTAGTATATTAGGAGATCAATTATTATTGATGGACTGCMTCCAGAGAAGNCTAAAGCATTAGATAGGAGATAGAAATGGTTGAAACTAAAAAATGTTCATTTACAGGAAAACCAATTCCACCAGGAACTGGTATGATGTATGTAAAGAAAACTGGTCAGGTTCTGTATTTTATTAATTCTAAAGCTAAAAAGAACTATATTGAATTGGGAAGAGTTCCAGCACGTACTCGCTGGACTGATGTAGCAAGAAAGAAGAGAGAGCAATGAGTAAAGAAACAACCTACGTAATGGTTAAACCAGATGGTGTCCAACGTGGTTTAGTTGGAGAAATTATTCGTAGATTTGAACAAAAAGGTTTACAATTAGTTGGATTAAAGCAAACTATACCTTCAGAAGAAATAGCAAAGAAGCATTATGATGTACACTCAGACAAACCCTTCTTCTCAGGTTTGATCAAATTCATTACAAGTGGTCCAGTAATTTGTATGGCTTGGTCAGGAACTGATGCAATAAGTGTTTCACGAAATCTAATAGGACCTACAAACGGCAGAGATGCTGGCCCAGGTACAATTAGAGGGGATTTTGGAATGGATATTGGATTCAATATGATTCACGGTTCAGACGCTGCCGAAACAGCACAATTTGAGCTTGGTTTGTGGTTTCCAGAAGGTCTTAATGAATGGACTCAAGACAGTTTATCTTGGGTTTATGAATAATTTTTCAGAACGAAAATTTATAAGATTTCATAGGTCATAGTTTTAATCCCATTTCTAATGGTAATTAATGTCAAATCCACAGGACTCGCGAGTAGGCGTTATCCGTATTGAAGGTACTAATTGTGAAGATGAATCGGCTCAGGCTTTTTCCTCATTGGGATGTGATGTTGAGAAARTTCATCTTAAGCAATTAGTAGGGGAAGTTGAGCCYTCCAATTGYCGTRRKWTMMSYGRKTAYSRWGCTSBWATWCKYCCYAGGTRGTTTKAGTYSWGGAGAYTATGTTAGAGCTGGAGCAATTTTTGCRTCTAGAATGAAATCAGGATTAARKTCTCAAATTGACGATTTTATTAGCTCAGGAAAACCAGTTCTGGGAATTTGCAATGGTTTTCAAATATTAGTAGAATTGGGAGCGTTACCKGGTTCAGATTCAGGAACTACGAAAGTCCCAAATGCAGTTCTTCATACCAATGATTCTAATAGATTTGAAGCAAGACATGTTAATTTAAAAGTAAATTCATCAAACAAGAGTTTTTTCTTAGATAAMTATGAAACAAATCAAGTTYTAGCAATTCCAAATGCTCATGCTGAGGGAAAATTGATATTGGACAAAGATATGTTAAATGAAATAGAAAATAACAATCAAGTAGCTTTTAGATATTGTAATTCTGAAGGATTACTTGACTCAGGTTACCCRTGGAATCCAAATGGCGCACCYAATGAYATTGCAGGCATTACAAACTCTAGAGGAAATGTTTTGGGAATGATGCCTCATCCTGAACGYGTATTCCACGGATGGCAGCATACAGATTGGACTTCTTCAGGTAAGAAACCAGATGGCCCGGGCGATGGTAGGGCTCTGTTTGAAGGAGTAGTTGAATTTCTTTGCAAGTAAATGATTTAGACGTTGCAATTAAAGCAGCGATACGAGCTTCTGAAATAATTGCCGAAAGCTATGGAAATTTCAAAGAATTAGATTTCAAATCAGATATTGATGTCGTGACAGAAGTTGATTTTAAGTGTGAAGAAGCAATAACTAAGATATTACAAGAAGAAACGCCWGAATATGGAATAATTGCAGAAGAAGGAACTAGTTTTCCAGGAGAGAAAGTATGGATAGTAGAYCCTTTGGATGGAACTATTAATTTTTCTCATTCGTTTCCGTTGTTTGGACCTTCAATAGGCTTATGTAAAGGAAATGAAGTCTTAATTGGCGTAATTGCAGACCCKATACGTAAAGAGCTATTTTACGCTTCTAAAGGAAATGGGGCTTTTTTGAATGATTTGTATAACAAAGGAGAACCTAARCGTTTACATGTTTCAAAAATTAAAAATATGAAACAAGCAATCGTAGCTTCAAGTTTACCTTACAACAGAGATGGCGAATATTATCAGAGTATGGGCAGTAAATTTGTAGCTCTGGAAAAAGARATTCAGTCAACAAGGAAACTAGGAATGGCTGCGTTAACCATGGCATATATTGCAGCAGGCAGGTTAGAGGGATATATTGTCACAGGTGCAAAATCTTGGGATATGGCGGGAGGAATAGCGATATTRGAAGAAGCAGGTGGAAAGATTACAAATTATAAGGGTGAACCATATACTTTAGACTCRTTTGRWKGGMTTGCYTCTARWGKCSAYYTRCAKG
>MIZB01000066.1_pt1 | contig 27959 bp, 19 predicted proteins | sample 888171 | NCBI WGS metagenome assembly MIZB01 (sample SAMN05440186, study PRJNA335308) | marine metagenome | isolation source: marine water
ATCCTCTTCAGTATTTTCTATCAGTATGTTACTGAAATCAAGAGTATATTCGATGTCTGGAGAAGACTCAGAAACAGTTACTGTTGTTGAAACACTATCTTCAGAACCTTGTGTTTTATCACTAGGTGACGAACCGACTATTTCCACGTTGATTTCATGTGTACCTGCAGGTATATCTTCCCAAGTAGTAGAAACGGTTTGTGTGTTGCCTCCAGTAATGCCCTCAAAGCTTTTTGATTTTATAACTGAACCATCACGTGTAAACTCTAAATCTACGCGTGCATCTCCTTCTCCCTCATTTGTGATATCTACGGATACTGTTACTGTATTTCCTTCAACAAGATCTCCACTGATTGACAATCCTCCAAGAGATAAGTCCGCGTCAGTTGTTAATATTTCTAAATCTGAGAAAATGAGTCTTCCTGGCGTATCTGAATCTGCAACCAGATTAACCTCAGCAGTATCTCCATCAGTGTATTCTATCTGTGTATTTAGCGCATCTACTAAATCTTCTGATTTGATGCTAAGTATTACGTCATATTTTATATTCAATTCACTAAATCCTACAGTTCCTTTGGAATCACTACCAACATTCAGGATAATCTCTGTCATCTCCACTCCATATTCATCAACAAAAGTATCTCCATCACCCAGTCTTTCTTGTAACGCATCATTGAGAGCATCTTTGAATGATTTAGAAGCTCCAGGAGATTCAATAGTATCTTTCCATGTTTGAGGAGAATTTTCTCTATTTAATTCTCCAGTCCACTCCCAATTTTTAGAGCCTGTGATTTTCACGTAAGGATCTTCAGGGTAATCTTCACTGAGTGTTTTTCTGACATATATTGTTTTATCAATTTTACCTTCCTCTGAAACATCAGTTTCTGAGGTGAATGCGAAATAGGTTTTATCTGAAACTAACACATCCATTCTGTGGTATTTAGCAGAATGTCCATCATTATCATGATCAGTAATTCGGTATGAATCAGACCATGAAGCTCCATCATCTTGTGTGAAAGCGAAATAATGCTCATAGGCTCCCATCGCAATATCTTGATAACATAAGTACGTGAAACCTGAACCACTTCCTATACTTGGCAAGTATAAATTCGTGTTTGTTGATGTATCAATAAACAGTTTATCTTCTTCCCATGTTTCACCATTATCCTTTGAAATAACTCCAGCAATATCATAATCTATAGTAGAGTCTCCATCATACTGTCCATTGTCTGTCCAAGCTACATATAATGTTGAATCATCTGCACTAATTACAGGACTATATGATGTCCTAGAGTTATCTGTATTAATGTAAACCGCATCAGTCCAACTTTCGCCATCTTCACTGGATGTGTACTGTACAGATTCTCCACTTGCAGTGGATGACCAAACCATATGGAATTTACCCTCATTAAAGATAATCTCAGGCATATAACTTAGGCTGCTTCCAGCGCTTTGAATTACTTGAGGCGAACTCCAAGATTCTCCATTATCATCAGAAGATACAACATAAATGTCATAATTCCATGTATCCAACCAAGCTGCAACAACATAATTGCCATTTGACGCTATAGTGAGTCCATAAATGCTACCTAAAGAACTACCATCATCTAAATTTATTGGTGTTGACCATGAATTTCCCCTATTTTCTGATTTCACATAATAAACAGAATAAATTCCTTCATATCCATCATAATCATTCCACCCTACGTGAACATTAGTTCCCGAAGCTGCAACATCTGCCCGGTGCTGTAGAGTTGTTGAAGTATAGTCTAAATCAGTAGCTCCATCACCACTAAATGCAGAAAGGACTGTATAAGTATCCCAAGTTTCACCTTCATCGTCAGACCTCGTAAAATATACGTCTCCATCTCTGTTTGCAGCATCATTTCCATTAGGATTCGATTCTTGTTCTAAATCTCCGTCATCAAGATAAACTAAATACAAGTAATCTCCTGAATTTGCAAGAGATGGTGAGCCAGAATCAGCTTCATAATAATTTTCAGAGACATCATCAAAATCTGACCATGTTGAACCGTCGTTAGTACTTAATGAAAAAACGATGTCTTGATCCTCAGACGCTCCACTGCCTGAATTTGTTTCAGACCAGAAGATAATTACGCGATCGGTATTTGCTGCAATCACAGGTGATGCGCGAAATTCATTGTCATTATCATTGTCAACACCATCTACATTGACCGGAGCACCCCAAGAACTGCCGGAAGTTGTACTTCGAGCACATTCTATCCTCCTTGGCTGATCATTACCTAATCGCATCCAAGAAAGGAAGTAGTTGCTACTTCCATCATTTGCAGCCTCAAGAAATGAAGATGTTGAGCCATCAGCACTACCAACAATACTTTCTGCCGAAAAAGACGAACCTGAGTTGGCGGAATTTCTTGCTTTAATTATGCTTTCCCCATTATCATTTCTTTCAATCCATCCAATCACAACATTACTACCTTGCGAAGAGATTGCTACAGAATCAACTGAATTTGTAGAACTCAAGGTATCGGAAGTTCCGAATGTTGAACCTCCATCTGTGGATTTTGTGAACTCAGTGACATAAATTGAATTGTCTCCATCATACTGCTCCCATGCAACGTAAACATTAGTTCCACTATATGCTACTCGTACACCTATACTAGTATCACTATCTTCATCAGTAATCTGTATCTCGTCATCCCAATTGGCCCCGTAGTCCTCAGATTTCTGGTAGAATATATTATAAGAAAGATCATCAGACTCTTTAATTGATGACCAAACTAAGTGTATTGTACCATCATCTTCCATAGTAAAATCGTAGTCATAAATTAAGTAATGTGAACTTCCAGGTTCCATGTCTGCAGGGCCTGTCCAAGTCTCACCCTCATCGGTACTATATGCAGCCTCGATTACTTCACTTCCTGAATCTTTTACCCATGCTGCGAATATCCCGTCTTCTGTTGCTTTAATACGTGGTGATGTGTAAATTTCACTAGGTTCTGCATCATTTGACTTTAAAAGAACTGGATCATCCCAGCTACCACTATTGTAACCTCTAAATATTATAGCGTCAAGATTTGATGGTCTCTCTGTTAAATCACCATCATCCTCCCAAATAACATAATAATCATCATCTAGCATAGAAATACTAGGCCCACTCGAAACTGAACCTCCATTAGTGTCGGTAGATGCCTGTACATAGTCGTCAAGTTCTCCAGAACCAAAAGGCAAACCTGAGATTTTGACACTGGCATCAGTTACTGTAGAGTTTGAAGGTAAGAAAATAGATAATTCATTCTCACCAGAACTCGGGAATTTTGATGAGGCTCCTTTAGAATCAGTTGAGAATTTCTCTTGATTTCCTAGAGATCCATAACCATTTCCGTCATATTTCCATTCATAGTTTCTAACGCCTACTGAAACTCCCTCTGGATAATTGCCATCTCCATCAGATGATCCTTCTACACTAATTGAAGCATCAATTACTTCAGTTGAAGGATACTTTACGCTAATTGAATTATCAGAACTAGTTCCGTCAAGAGTAATACTTTGCTGACTAGAACCACTACCACTTTTGTAATATTCATCAGAAGTTTCTGCTATCGCAAAAGTAGAGCTACTAAGCAACAAAATTGTCAAGGCCAAAGTTAATATCCTGTTTTTAAACATAATACTCATTTAGTTATAGGCTAGGACTTTAATATAGTTTCACCGTTAATGAATCATGACAGTTCAGTTGCATATGGATTCACATGATGGAACTTACACAAAAGAGTTTGAAGCAAAAGTGCAAGCTACTTTCCCAGGAATAGTTGAATTAGATAAAACAGCTTTTTACCATCTAGGTGGTGGGCAACCTGCAGATACTGGAAGCTTTGAATGGGATGAAGGAGAGGCCTTAGTAACTGATGTTCGCAAGAAAAACAGGCTAAGGCACTTTATTGATGGAGATATTCCTGAAGTTGGAGATATAATTAGAGGCCAGATTGATTGGACAAGGAGGTATTCTCACATGAAAATGCATACCTCACAGCACTTAGTTTCCGCAGTTGTGAGTGAATTACACGAATCTGACACAGTAGGCAACCAAATCGGCATTGAAAAATCTCGTATTGATTTCAAGCCCTTATCTGTAAACAATGTACAAGTTAATGAAATTCAAGATAAAGTAAACGATTACATAATGAAAGATTTAAAAGTAACCATTTCCGAGGAGTCCAGAGAAAATTTGGAAAATAATTCTGAGATAAGATCTAGTATGTCAAGCGGATTATGGAAGATGTTACCTGCAAGTGTAAAAGATTTAAGAGTAATTACTATCGGAGATATTGATGTATGTCCTTGTGCAGGCACTCATGTAAGAAGTCTAAAAGAAATAGGGGAAGTTGAATTTACAAAACGGAAAAGTAAGGGATCTGAGAAGTTAAGATTAAGTTATAAATTAAATAATTTCGAGTAGTGAATTGGTTATACCTTCTCTTCCTTTCTGTTCATAATTAATCTTAATCTCCAGAGGAGTTGCTACGGCTGTTTTTATCTTGAATTTCAATGTAAAAGTTACTTCATTATAAGATTCTAACTCACCCACGATAAAGGAATTATCTGAAAAAGAATAAAATACATCCGGATCTATTCCTAAAAGTGATAAATTCAAGCCATTATATTCTGGAACAAGTTTACAGTTCTTAATAATATTTGAAGAATAGTTACTCAAGTGTACCTTGAGATCAATAATATCTCCTATTTTCTCATAGTTAGTTGTTAGTACAATTTCTTTTTCTGAGAAATAATTATCCACCATCTCTTTAGTTGATTGTTTAGTTTCATCAATAATTGGTTGAAGATAGTGCGCAGTGTGCATTATTGTATCAGCATCTCCATTCCACTGACCCATGGCTGGATTCACGTTCTCAATGTTCCTAACTGCATTAATCATCTTACCTTTGAAGAATTTATCAACTTCACCATATACAACAGCTGCCAAATATGAATCTTTACCTCTTTGCAAAATAATTTTATTGTTGCCATAGTCAATGGAACCCAAATCTCCTTCGGTGTTAAACGAATCCTGAACGAAATCATTAATTGCAGTCAACATTCCACTCATAATGTCACTATCTGTTTTAACCTCAACATCACTAAGATTTTTAACTAAACGCCCATCCTTGTAAATCAGATACAACTCTTCAACTTTATATTTAGCAACTGGTTTTGACTCAATAATGCTAACATTCTCATCTAATATCTCTTCAGTTCTAGAACGATAAAGTAGTACTCCTCCAAATCCAAGCATAATTATTCCTACCAATGCCGTAAGCGGTATTATTGAGTCCATTCCTAGTAAACCGGCATTAGAATCATCAGTAGATGAAAACAACTTAACTACATCTTTCATATCTATGGAACGATTTTCAGAAATACTTTCATGTCCAAATTCATTTTCGATAAGTATTTGGTAAAAATAGGTTTCATCTAAATCAGGATTAGTATGAATGTATTCAACTGTACCTGCAGGGCAAGGTTCAACTATTTTCTCATTGTAATAACCCTTGCTAACATTTGTACTTCTCTGAACTTTACAACTTTTAGAATCCTTTGGAACTACAAAAGAAATCACCAGTTCAGTTGTGTTTGATGGGATAATATTCAATGCACTTGCACTTTCCGGCTGTCCAGTATAAACCTCAAAAATACCCTGAACACCAGAGTAGAAAATCTTCACATTATTCAAATTATTTATATCTTCACTAGGAACAAAGCCTCCATTAGATAATCCTCCAAAGACAATAGAATTATCTTCGAAATCTATATAATATTCATTAGATTTCAATCTGCTCTGATCAAATCCTCTCACCAATACAGTTTCAAACTCTCCATCTAAATCATTGTCGACTTCCACCACTAAATTGTACCCCCAATCAATTAGTGGAATATATTTTAAAGAGAAAACCTGATCATAGAGTCCATTGGAGGAATAATATTCTGTTGTGTTTAAGGGGTCCTCTACATTTCCAGCTAGATCTCTACTGACGGCATAGAAATAGTATCGTGTATCATCTTGTAGCCCCTTCAAAGTTATCTGTTCTGATTCTGATTCATAGTCATAAATATACCAAGTCAAGTACTCTGTCTTTTCCGAGGCTGATTCCAAAGAAATAAATAAATCAAAATCTAAGTTGAAACTACTAGTGGAATAATCAATAGTTAAAGAGTCAGCCCCCCAACGATTAGGTATATTTCCAAAGGTCAATGTGTCACTATCGGAATCGTAGTTAAAAATAACATCAAATTTACTTTTCTCTTCTAAATTTCCAGCTAAATCTTCTGAAAGAATTTTAAAAGAGTAATGACCTACTTGCTCGAATTCATAATTATAATTTTGGACATCATCAAAATCGAAAGTGTCAATTAAGAACCATGTAACACTGTTTGGATTAAGGTAAGGCTCAGAAAAATTTGTATAATAAACTTCAAGAATCTGTTTTGAAATATCTAAATCCTCAGAAGTCCAACTTAACTCCAGAAATTGTGCGCCCGTGAAATAATAATCTTCCTCGAAGTTATTAAAAAATGTTTCAGGCGTAGTTATATCTACTTCTACTTGATATTCAAATATATTTTTTGATTCTGTATTTCCATATATATCTCTCCCTAATGATCTAAAACGATACTCTTTGCCGTCAATTCCTTGAAAAGATATTGGTGATTCCGAAAATGTACCGTATACTTCCCATTCAGCAAATTCATCATTAACAAGATATTCAATGATATAATCTTTAATGTCTCCATCATCTTCCAGCAAAACAATATCTAAGCTAATTGACTCTTGCTTAATTAACGAGTCTCCGCTTAATATCAAAGTTACAGGAGAGGTTGTATCTAGCAAAACATTAATTGTATGGTTAAATGAAATATTCTTATATATTATTACAGGAACATTATTGTTTTCATAAGTGATTCTAAAAGGATTAAAAGAGATAACATTTTCATCAGACTTTTTCCTTATTATATCAACCTGGAAAAAATTAGAGAACCCTTCATCATTAGTTAGCGAATCTATAATCACCTCATTCTCAGAGTTAAATATTTCAAAAAGATGATCGCCAGAACCTAAACCGCCCTCATCTGTAATATGAATTCTTATGTTGTACCTTACTTGATAGTCCATCTCCCTACAATCAAAATCATTAGTTATTAACTCATAGTCACTATCAATTAAATCTATACAAAAATCACCATCAGAGAAAAAATTATCCTCAACATTAAGAGTACTATTTAGTGAATAAATAGCCTTCTCAAAATCTTCAAAAATATTATTATCAATAGCAATTGAGGACATATATGAACTTAAAGTGGTAGAAGTGTTAGTCAATGTATTAGAAGACAATTCACCATCACTATTATTTGCTCGAATACCAAATTCTGAAAAATCAATGTGATTTCCATCTATTGAAAATTCTGCTAGAAGTACCGTTATACTTTCTTCAAATTTAGAAATTCTATTATTGGTAATGACAATATTTCCTTCTTGCGAAAAGATTCCCGTTATAGCTACATCTTGTAGATAAAGAATAGGGCAGCTGTCGTGTTCACAAGAACCAGTAATATTATTGTCAATAACTTTTGTAAAAGTTCTATTACTAAGAACACCAATACTGCTTACAGAAATAGAATTAGCTTCAATTGTAGTAATCAATGAAGCATCGGATATGCCACCAACTTCAACACCTATGGCGGAGCTAATTGTATTGTTAATAATAATTAGTTCGGGGGAAAAGTAACCAACGACTCCGGCGCCTTGAGAACCATGACTTAAATTGCCAAAAATAGTATTATTAGCGATATAGCCCTCTTCAACGTCTCTAGCATATATTCCATTACCTTCCGTAGATATATGATTATTATGGATGTGAATATTATTTATAGTAAAAGTAGAGCCCCAACTTGTTGCGACCTGAATACCGTTGTATTTAATCTGCGAAAGAGTATTGTTGTAAATAAATCCATTAGATAGGCCTCCATAGCCATCATCATATAACCAAATTCCAATACTAGCATTAATGATTTGATTGCTATGGATGGTAAAGTTTTTGTATGTTGACCATACAGTTATTGCTCTTCCACCTGTATTAGTAATCAAATTAAAAGTAATATTATTATCAACTCCCTGTTCACCCATGTAAAAATAATCTAAAGCAATAGGATGATATGTATCATTCAATGTATTATTAGAAATAAGATTTCCAGATGAACCTGTGGTTCCTTGAGGCCAGGTCCAGAGACCTATTCCGTGGTAACCATTGTTAAAATTATTATTTTTAATTGTGTTATTATTTTGGTATGAATTGAACCTTATTGCAGATTTATAACCTTCAAAAGTATTATTTTCTAGAATGTGCTCACCTCCATAATAATCGGTTGGGTAAGACCAGTACCAGAAAACTATACATGTTTGATACCATACCACAGTCTCGTTATTGCCGTTACAATCCTTGAAATGGTTGTCCGAATAGTAATTTCTATAACCACTTCGATCCATAACCGTATGCCAATTAACTCCAGCATCTATAAACGTATTATTTTTAATTACATTATCATCTGATGTATGAAGGCGAAGTGCGTGGATGTTCGTTAAATTTGTAAAAGAGTTATTAGAAAGAGTATTGTTTGTGCTTGCATTTCCGAAGGTTAAAACCGAGGCTGCACCTCTGTTATAATAATCCTTAAATATATTTGAATTGATTTTCGCTAGATTCCCATGAAATATAAAACCGCCAGTACCATTTTGGAAGGTATTATCCTCAATAATTGCCTCATCTCCCCAAACTCGTACATCCCAGGGAAGTGTGTTTTGTAAATATGAATTGGATACACTATTATTGTAAAATAAAAAGTTATCAAGACCTACATTAATTGTTCCAGTATTATTAAAAGTTGAATTTTTAATGAATGAACTCTCACCTGTGAATCTCAAAGCTTGGATGAACTCGAAGTCAGAATTCTCAATAAAAACTTTAGTATTTTCAACTCCTAATTCGTTACCATATCTATCGTAGGCACCTACAACACCAATCGGAACAGTATAATTCCATTTATCTTTATAACTGTCATAATCGCTAACATCGGACCTAATTTTGGATCTATCATTATTTGTCGAAGAGTCTAAATCGAAGTCTCTAACTATTAATATTGAACTACTAGCCAAATAAATGCCATTGCCAGTGCTTCCGCTATTTTTCTGTATAGACTTTAAGGTTAAATCTGAATTAATTATATCTAATTTTGCATAAATTGAAATGTTATCACCAGAAGAACTCTGTGAATGGGAAATTGTAGAGTTAATCCATCTAGTGTCCCCTAATAAATCAATATAACCTTCTGATGTTAAATTAACATTCTCAAGCTTTAGCGTTTTTCCAATAGTTACAACTATATCTTTTACATTAACCTCAGAATCCCAAACATGCGTATCTTGTGTAATAATCCAATCTTGTCCTTCTTGAGGTGCATCCCCATTGGATCCGGCATTAACATTGGCCAGAAGGAAAAGTGCAAAAATGAATGCACCCAATGTAATGATACTTTTACTCACAGTTTATGATTACCTTTCCCTAAATAAGTCTAATCTTTCTGTTTAAATGATAATTAGCTTTAAATTGTGTGTTCGTTCGTGATTGCTATGGTTCTAGAAAAGTTAGGAGAGTCATTAAGAGAAACTTTACGTAAAATTGCGGGCGCAAGTCACATTTCTCCTGAACTTATTAAAGAGCTAGTCCGAGACATACAACGTGCACTTCTTCAATCTGATGTTAATGTTCGTTTGGCACTTGATTTGAGCAAACGTATTGAAACACGTGCCCTTGATGAGAAAGCACCTGCAGGTATGACTGGTAAGGAGCATGTTGTCCGTATAGTTCATCAAGAATTAGTCAAAGCCCTTGGAGAACCAAAGACTCTGAAATTAAGTCCACAAAAAATAATGATGGTTGGGCTATATGGTCAAGGTAAAACTACAACAACTGGAAAGATATCAAAATATCTAAAAAAGAAAGGATTAAGTTTGGGGTTAATTGCTGCAGACGTACACAGACCTGCTGCATATGATCAATTGTCACAAATAGGTGAACAAATACAAGTACCTGTTTTCGGAGATTCAGCAAATACGGATGCTAAGAAAGTAGTTCAAGAAGGTATGAATGAATTTTCAGACATGGACGTTGTTATTGTAGATACTGCAGGAAGACATGCTTTAGATGGTGATTTAATTAGTGAGATGAAAGAAGTATCAAAAGTATTTTCTCCCGATGAAATTTTCTTAGTTATGGATGCAACGGTGGGGCAGCAGGCTGGACCTCAGGCCGAGGCTTTCCATGATGCAGTAGGAGTTAATGGCGTTATACTTACAAAATTAGATGGTTCTGCGAAAGGGGGAGGTGCTCTATCTGCTGTAGCAGTCACTAATGCACCAATTATCTTTGTGGGGACGGGAGAGGGATTAGATGCTTTAGAGACTTTAGATCCCGACCGATTTATATCGAGGCTGCTTGGAATGGGCGATTTACAAACTTTACTTGAGAGAGCAGAAGAAGTAATGGACGCAAGTACAGCTGAAGATACTGCTAAAAGAATGTTATCTGGGAAATTCTCATTAATAGACATGAGAGAACAAATGGAAGCCTTGACAAAAATGGGTCCTTTAGGGAAAGTAATGGAAATGATTCCCGGAATGTCAGGAATGATGAAAAAGGGTCAAATGGAAGAGACTGAAACTAAATTGGATAAATTTAAAGTTCTAATGAGCTCAATGACAAAAGAAGAATTAGAGAATCCTAAGGTAATCAAACGATCAAGAATAAACCGAATTGCATTGGGTTCTGGTTCGGACCCACAAGAAATAAGAGATTTACTTAAGCAGTACAATCAAAGTAAAAAAATGATGTCAAACCTTGGCGGCAATAGAAGAGCTCAGCAGCGAATGATGAGACAATTCGGTAAAAGTGATTTGAAATTATAGTCCAAAATATTAATATAGCTATTTTTAGAGTATGAAAATATGCAGACTTTCGAAATCAAAAGAGGACATGGAAAAACACTGGAAAATGGCGGTTTAAAGAAAATGATGGAAGAGGAGTTTGGCTCCGTTGAAAATTCTGAAGATTCCATATACAATGCATCGTTTAAAGCATTGAAAACAATTACTGTTGAATTCCGTTCAATAAAAGAAATAGGTGTAGAAACTGAAACCGATAATGATGCCAGTCCTGAAGATTCTTTGGCTGCACATCAAGCATATAACCGATTTATGGAAGCTGTAACCTCGTTTAACGCAAAACAAAGAGTCGATCGTGCAAAAGCTAGAGCTAAAAGGGAAGCTAAAGCTGCTGCCGAAAAGGAAATGCAGACTTAGTGTGAATATTGCATTAACAGGAACACCAGGTACAGGTAAAACTTCACTTTCAAGTAAGCTAGACAACACTGTAGTATCAATAAATAATCATTATTCAGATATTTCTAATGGTAAAGATGAGGAAGGGAATTGGCTAATAGATCTAGATAAATTAAATGAAGTTATTAATGTTAAGATTCATTCAAACTGTATTTTCGAAGGGCATGTGTCACACTTTCTAAACGATATTGGAATGACTATTGTTTTGAGATGTAATCCGAAAAAGCTTAAGGAGAGATTAGACTCTCGAAAATACACTGATGCAAAAATCAGGGAAAATATGGAAGCTGAGGCATTAAACATAATTACGGAAGAAGCCATTGAGTTTCATGGAGAAAATAAGGTCTTTGAATTAGACACCAGCACGAATTCAATTGATGAATCTTTGACTAAATTAAAAGAAATTATCGGCGGTAATCTTAAATCTGACAAAAGGATTGACTACTCAGAAACAATAATGGATTGGTACTAATGGTTGCAGACGATTACAGAGATTTTGGGACTAAAATTTTGATGCCTCTAGCCAATGTAATTCCACTTGGCCCAATGGGAATTAGTTTGCTTTCTCTTATTACAGCTTTAACAGCAGGTTATTCCTTTTATGTTGGAGATTTAGATTCAAATAAATCATACTTATTGTTAGGTTCTCTTATGGTATTCTTGACTGCAGTCTTTGACGCCCTTGATGGCATTGTGGCCAGAGAACGGAATCTTTCAAGCAAGCGGGGAGACTTAGTTGATCATACATTGGATAGAGTTGCGGACATTATAATCGTAGGTGGGATTGCATTAGGACCATTAGTTGACATGACTGTTGGATTTAGCGCAATTATAGGAATACTTATGCTATCTTATATGGGAACTCAGGCCCAAGCTGTAGGAGCTGGAAGAGAATATGCTGGTTTGTTAGGGAGAGCTGATAGATTAGTTGTGTTAGCTATAATTCCAGTTATACAATACTTTGACGAAGGTTATGGTGATATAAATTATATGACATTAATGTGTTACACCTTTGCAATAGTTTGTACATTGTCTGCAATTTACAGATTTCAAAGAATTTGGAATGAATTGGAATAATTAATCCTTAATTTCTGTAAACTCGAATTCAAAACCACCTATTTTAGAGGCTAAATAATTGTAAATTGTAGCGACAAAATAATGAGCACCCACAACAGTTAGCGAGAGCCAAAAGGGTGCTAAAAGAAAAATATAGCCAGTAACTTTTAGATATTCTATATCCATTAATAAAAAAGCAACACCTATAAATGAGTAAATTACTCCAATTGGTAAATAAATAAAACACAACATTTTGGCATTTTGATAAAGAGAAATTCTTGTTATTTGAGTTCTCATAATTCTGTACTAAAAGATAGGCATATTAAATCTTCAGATGGTGGGAGCACTGGGATTTGAACCCAGATCGGCGGGTCTCACCTATTGAGCCGGAGCTCAGTAGTTTGCACAGGTCATTGCTCCAATCATTCATCACGATATCAGCAGACCCTGTAGCATTCATTCCTGTATAATTGGAGCCCGCAATGCTGCCAGGTTACACCATGCTCCCCAATATTTTGCTATTCAAGACAGAATAAAAAGTCTATGATGATAATGTTAATAACTAAAGCTTAATCGAATGCTATGTCTGCTGAGGAGGAAACTGAGGAAGATATTGAGGAAGAAGACGGAGAAATAAAACTCGCAGAACACACTCCCGCTCCACCAACTGAAAGAATATGGATGGACGTATATCTTGACCAGGATGGACGTTTAGCAAAACACGACTGGTGTTTAGATACTGGAATCATCAAAAATCAAGGTGGAGAAGTAGCTAAGCCTAAAGGTTTCTACATTACAATACTAAATAAAATGAAATATATTTTAGAAAAGGACTTGGGCCACACAAGAGGGTCGCCTAAGATTAGTCAAGCTCAAATAAGTTTAATACTAAAAGATTTAGACAAAGTTGATGGATTCTATGACAAATGGTGGAGAACTGAATCCTCTCAGCTAGAAGCATTCATAACTGTGGTTCAGCATAGAAGGCCTGATCTGTCTAAAAGATTTATTATCGACGCTGTTACTAGGACATTAAATGGTTAGTATTGCACCTTCAATGTTAGGCGCTGATTTCGGCAAGATGCGGGAAGCAGCTGAATTAGTTGCACCATACTCTTCACATCTTCACATGGATGTTATGGATGGTCACTTCGTACCTAATCTAACAATGGGTGTAGATTTAGTTAAAGCATTGAAAGGAATAGCTCCCCTTGATGTACATCTAATGGTTACAGATCCTTTAAATTTCATTGATGACTTTCATGAAGCTGGAGCTGAGATAATATCAGTCCATGTTGAAGCAAACAATCCTCGAGAAGCACTTGAACGAATAAATGAAAAGAATATCAAATCGGGAATTGCATTTAATCCATCTACATCCAAAGATGAAATCATTCCTTTGTTAGACTTCGCAGACATGATATTAATAATGTCTGTTGAACCTGGATATTGCGGACAATCATTTCATGAGAATGCGATTGAAAGAGTAAAGTTTTTCAAAGATAATTACCCTGGAAAACTTATTGAAGTTGATGGAGGAGTAAGTACAGTAAATTCTGCAATATTAAACCAAAATGGAGCCGATATTTTAGTAGCTGGAAGTGCTATTTTTAAATCGATTAACCCTATTGAGACAATAAAGTTAATGAAACAGAGTTAAACTTATTAATTAACTAGCATTTGACATATTGTGAAAAAACTCGCGTACCTTATAATTGCCGCTCTTTTATTTTCTCCTTTCTGGGCAGTTAGTCCGTCTGCAGAAATCTCTGATGAACAATTTACACATACTGTATTTGCAGAAGAATTTACAGCTACTTGGTGTGTATATTGTCCCAGTGCTGCTGAAAACTTAATGCTTGTTTACGAAGACGTTCCAGGAGAGCCATATTATGATGATAATTTCTTTTTCGTCGCACTTATTACTGACGTAAATGACAAGGCTGATGACAGAATGGGAGACTTTCCCGATGTTACTGGATATCCTACAGTAATCTTTGATGGTAATGATGAAAAAGTTTCAGGGGGGCAATCAAGTACTGCCAACTACGAACAGGCAATTGACACTACTGGGCAAAGAGATGATACCGATATTTCACTTAGCATTGAGATGAATCATCTTGGTGACGATAAACTTGACATCTCTGTAAGTATGACGTGGGATGAAGACGGATCTTTTAGCAATCCTACTTTTGACGGATATGTTCGTGCATATATTGTTGAAAAAGTATCTAGATACAACAATTACGATGGAGACCCTTACCACTTCGGCTTCTTAGATTATGCGTTTGATCAAACTGTGGAATTAGAACCAAATGAAGAACAGACACTAAATACAATATGGACTGGAGGTGAACACCAAGATAAAAACGGAAATGATTTTTCTGATATCTCTTATGATAATATCAACGTCTTTGTTGCTTTTTTTAATGATGAATCAACTGCATCAGATAAGTTTTCCTTACAATCTGCCTTTGCTATACCTCCAGAAATAGAGATTACCAGTATTGAACATAGGGTCAACCAAGAATTTATTGAAGTTGATGATATAGCCGGAAATGACATTAGAATTATTGGCGAAGCTCATAGTGAGAAGTCAGACATTGCTGAATTAACATACAGATGGAATAAGGGCCCTTGGCAAGCTACAGGTGTCGGAAACTTCAACGGACAGTTTGAAGTTATAATTGATACTACTGAAGTGTCTAATGGTCAAAATATGTTGGAAATAATGACTGAGAATACTGGGGCATCAAATTCTAAAATTATTGATATTAACATTCTAAATGATTTTGAAGATCCTGAACTTGAAATTACTTCACACAGTGAAGGAGAAACTATACAAGAGGTTACCATCTTTGAAGTGCATGCTACTGACGATAATGAAATTGAAAAAGTTCAATTTAATGTGAACAGCGGAGAATGGAGACAAATGTATTCCAATTCCGAGGAAACTTACATAGCTAGCTGGAACACACAAGAAGCAAATGCTGGTAATGGAGATCATTTACTGTCATTCAGAGCCATAGACAGGAGTGGAAATGTCAAAACAAATGTTATCAATTTAACAGTTTTTAATGAAGGTGATGTGACATACCCCTCACTTAGATTAATTTTACCAGAAGATCAAATACTGAACTCAAGGGTGAAAATAGAAATTGAAACTGAAGACCCTGAAGGAATTAAGAAAGTTGAGTATAAAGTAGATGACGGGGACTGGAAAGAAATGAATGATGAAAGCGGTAATATTTATGCAAGTTACTGGACGCCATTCACAGATGGTTGGCATGAGCTAATAATAAAATCTACCGATAATCAAGATTATGCAACAAATTTTTCCACTACATTTGAAACAGATAGCAACCCTCCATACATTAACCTTAACTCAAATACATACGATATTTCTGCTACAGCCAATTTTGAGATAAATGTACAAGATTATAGTGATTTGGAATCCTTAAAATATAGAATAGACGGTGATGAATGGATTAGCTTAGACAAGGATCTAGTCGATGTTTCTTTTACATGGGATTCTACAAAGTATGATGACGGTGAATGCTTATTGGAAATTGAATGTGTTGATGAGTGGGGAGCAACTAATAAGATATACAAAAATCTAAAAGTTAAAAATAAAGGATTGATTAATTCCGTTGCTCCTTCAAATATTTATACGGAAGAAGTTATAGGAATAAGTGCTGTAATTGATTATGAAGATCCAAAATCAGTTAATCTAGTAATTGCAAAAATAGATTCTGATGTGCTTGCTGAAGGGCAAAAAGTTCCAATGGAAATTAGCGGAAATTATTATTATGGAGAGCTATTTTTTGAGAATGCTGGAACTTACGTATACAGTATTGAGATAGACACTGGTCACGGAAAACTGAAATCGTATGAACAAAATATTATAGTTTCTGAGAAACAAAATAGCGTTGTTGCAGAGGAAAGTGAAGGTATGTTGGTAAGTTTGGGATTGACTCCCGTGATTTTTGTTATAATTCTAATTGCATCAAGAAAACGGTAACTAAACTTGGTTAAGTACTCTTGAGATAAATAGAGACAACTCAGAGGGAAGAAACCCAGGACCCATTTCTTTGTAACATTTCTCGCCAGCTAAACCTATTGCGTAGCAAGCTAAACGACCAGCTTGAAACGGAGTTAACCCTCTTGCCATCAATCCACCACAAAGACCTGCAAGTAAATCGCCAGTGCCTCCAACAGCCATTCTTGGATGTCCTGTTATGTTTACTTTGAAATGGGAACCATCAGTCACATAATCAGTCTTGCCTTTTGAAAGCAAGGTAATAGCATGTTTAGATGAAAAACGCATCAATTGTTCTTTAGTACGTTCTATGTTAAGCCTTGCTAACTCACCTCCATGTGGAGTTAAGATAACATTCTTTCCACTAAAATCGTAAACTTGAATTGCATCCGCATCAATGACTAAATTATCAAATCTCGAAATTATCCCATTAATAATATGCTTAAACTTCAGACCTTTGCCCATTCCTGGACCAATAACAAACGAGTTGAAATTTTCAGTATCGCAAACATTGTAAATGGAATTAAGCATATCCTTCTTTCCAATATTATGTACTATTAACTCAGGGGCGAAGGTTGAAACTTGATTATAATTATCATCAGGAACAAAAATATGAACCAAGTCTGCACCTGAACGGTAAGCTCCCATTCCTGCAAGTGAAACTGCACCTCCAAACTCAGCCCCCCCAATTATTGCTACTTTTCCATTCTGTCCTTTGTGATTATTAGGTTCAGATTGGGGAAATAGCCGTAATTCACCAGGGCCGCAAAACTCATCAATTTCATCTGTAATACCTATATCTAATATGAAGATCTCACCACAATTATCGACATCCATCCCAGTCTTAGAATCGTGGAATGTAATAGTCTGGGAAGGGATTACTGCTGTTCCTGATTTGAAGCCAGATGGAATATCCACAGATAATATGTTCCTAAAAGTATTGATTTTTTTTATCGTCTCAAAATATGCCAACCTAGGCTCTCCAACTATTCCAGAACCAAGCAAACAATCTACAATTAATGTATTCTCTTGTGAAACTTCATCCAGATAAGATACATCAACCGCAGACCCTGTGAATAATTCTGAAGCCTTTTTTGCAACAGATTTGGAAAGTTCTTCAATTGCTATTAATTTTACATTAAAACCTTCTCTGTCAAGCAGACTTGCTGCAACATAACCATCTCCTGCATTATTTCCTTTTCCACAGAGAAATAATATTAAAAATTCCTTTGGAAATTTCGATTGAATATGTTTTGCCAAACATTCACCTGCCTTTTCCATTAGACTAAAAAGATCATATCCTTTAGCAACTGCATTAATATCTAAAATACCAAATTCTTCTATATCTCTCATATTATATTAACTGATAAATGAATAATAAAAAGAAAGAAAACAAAATACATCCACCCATTCTAGTAAGAGGAACCCTAATCATAGCAAATGTAGCTACAGTTAGCATTATCAATAACGGAAGTGTACGTTCGATAACAGACTCTTCAACATTTATTGGATTAATTATTGCCAGAATCCCCATAACAAGAAAAATATTAGCTATATTAGATCCTATAACATTCCCAACTGCAATCTCTTTATGGCCCATACGTGCTGCTGAAATAGTTCCTGCTAATTCAGGAAGGCTCGTACCCACTGCAACAACACTAAGGCCAATTACTATTTCAGACACTCCCATTGACTCTGCCATCGAAACTGCAGCATTGACTGTTATTTGAGCTCCAAATAAGAGGGCCACTAAACCTCCGAATAGTAAAGGAAAAGAAGTATTCTCATCAGAATCATCATTTACAACAACACCAGTTGACCTCTTGAATAGCCAATAAATGTAAAATAAATATAATGTAAAAAATAAAATCCCTTCGGAAGGTGATATCAAATTATCTCTTGAAAAAAGGAATAGCAAGAATACTGCTAGAACCATTACGTAACTATCCTGATTGGCATCATTTTCGGGTACAATGGTGGTTTTTAGTACATAATAAAATATGAATGTAGATACTGCCAAAACTAGACCAATATTAGAAATATTTGATCCTACAATATTGCCTAATGCCAAATCATTATAATCTTGAAAGGATGAAATTATTGAAACCAATAATTCAGGAAGGCTTGTTCCAAAGGCCACAATAGTAACACCAACAACATGTGGAGATATTCCTTTTTCCTCTGCAAATGATGCCGAATTCTCAATGAAATAATCAGCACCCTTAGTTAAAAGAAAAAAACCTACGCATAAAAGTAAAAAGTCTACTATTAAACTCATCTTATCGACTCCATATTCCTAACTCTTTTTTCGATTAGATTAGCTTTAGCAATATCATGTCTAACAAATAAGTCATTGCCTGAGATATATTTAAGACCTAACTCACATCTTTTCTCAGCTTCCTCAATATCTTCCCCAGTACTGATAATTGCAGCCGCTCTAGAACTAGTTGTGCTTATAGATCCACCTTCTTCTAAATTAACAGCTGCATAGTATAAATCCGAATAATCTTTATGCTTATCATCAACAATTAAAGTTGCTTCTTTTGATGGATCACTACCGTAACCTAAAGGTACTATATATTTACAGACTGAAGCTTCTTTTCTGAAATTAACTTCTTCCAAAGTTCCCCCTACAATATCCATACAAACTGATGCAAAATCATTATCCAATAACGTTAATAAATTAATAGCTTCAGGATCACCAAATCTAGCATTATATTCAATAAGCTTTACTCCGTTACCTGTTACCATAAAGCCACCATACAATATTCCTCGATAACCTTCACCAAATTCATCTTTTAATGAACGAGACACTTGCTCATTGATATCCCTAGCTTCTCGCACATCTTCATCAGTCAGAAATGGCAAAGAGTGATTTGAATTTGTATAACTGCCCATTCCTCCAGTGTTGGGCCCTTCATCACCCTCATAAGCCCTTTTGTGATCTTGTACTGCTGGCATATGTCTCACGTTATTTCCGTCACAAAAACTCATCAACGAAAATTCTTCACCTAATAACTTCTCTTCGATGATAAATGAACCTCCTTTGGAAAGTAATTCATTACAATATTGAATACCTTCTTTCTTATTTCTTAGATGTTCTCCCGAAACTCTAACTCCTTTACCACCCATTAATCCATCGTATTTTACCACATATTCATCTGATAATAACGAAATGAAATCTTCAGCACCATCTATTCTATCAAACCTTTGGTATTTAGGAGAAACATTAATGTTATTCTTAGTTAGTAAATCTCTAGTAAAACCTTTACTTGTTTCAATTTGAGCAAGCTGACGAATTGGACCTACAACAGGAATTCCTTTTTTCATCAAGGCATCTGAATAACCTAAAGCCAGTGGATCTTCTGGCCCTATTACTGCACAGTCAATTCCTTTTGATAAAGCAAAATCAACTGTAATTCTAATGTTATTGTGATAGCTTCTTAAGAATAGATACTCTTCAGATAAATTCAATAAACCTGGATTCCGGTTAGTCAAAATTGAGAATATTTTTACGCCAACATCAGATAATCTTCGAGCCATTATATGCTCACGAGCCCCACTACCAATCACAAGAAAATTCATTTATCACTCAGTTCAGATGCACTAATTAAACTTCTAAATGAAACATTATATGGTTTCAACTTTTCATGCGCACCTTCTTCACGGTCTACTACGACTAATATCTTAGTAACATCAATACCTTCCCCTAAAAGTACCTCTAATGACTCAACATTAGATCCTCCGGTGGTAGCTACATCATCAACTAAAATTGCTTTACCTTTAGATGGTCCTTCAAGTCTTGAACCTGTGCCATGTTTTCTTTCACCTTTTCTTATCATAGTATAAGGAAGCCCAGTTTCAAGAGATAATGCTACGGCAAGAGGAACTGCACCCAATTCCATTCCTGCAATAAAATCAGTTCCATTTGGAATAAGCTTTGCAAACTCAATCGAAATCAATTTTAGAATATCTGGATTAGTTGAAGCTAATTTCATGTTAACATAGTAACTAGATTTTTTGCCTGAAGTAAGAGTAAAATCACCAAACTTTAAAGCTTCACATTCAATTAATTTCTGTCTCAGAATATTATTAGCTGACATATATGTAATTTATACTAAGGAACTTACTAATAATATATTCCCCTCAATGGAAAACTTTCAAAGCCGAGGGCATTACCTCTATTTCTAATGGTGTAGTTCCTAGGTTTTCTCCATCTACATTGATTGCTGTAGGTTCTTCAGTTTCAATTCGTAAATGCTTAAATCGGTAATACTCAACGTTAGGATTCCATACGTGTGAGCCTGAAGCTTTTAATTGATTAAATAATTTTAGGACTTGAAAACGGCTAATGTGATATATTACTCCTAAATCCATTTTCCCATCGTCAACATGTGCCATGGGGGCTAAAGTTAATCTGTCTCCACCTGTCTTGGTATTTTGTATCAAAAGTAAAATAAATGATGAATCGATTAAATTGCCGTCGATATAGCATCTAGCATTGCGAACTTTTCCTCTTATAATACTTAATAAAGAGCCTAGATCGTATCTTACCGGCCCTAAAAAGCGCATTTTCTCAGCCAGAATGTTTGCGTCTACACCAAGACCCCAACCAACCAGATTATGAGAAAAACGTATCTTCTTCTCTTCTTCATCTAAATATGTTACTTTTCCTACATCCATTTTCCTTAGTCTTCCGTCAACAACTCTTTGCACTGCATCCCGATAATCTTCTATTTCCATGTCATTTGCTTGACTATTACCTGAACCTGAAGGCACAATAGAGACTGGGATTGTTTCGTAAAAAGAATCATCTCTTTTTAGAAGTCCAGTTATAATCTCAGAGAGTGTACCATCACCTCCAACTGACATTAAGGCATCACCCTTCTCAAAAGATATAGTTGAAACTATTTCTTCAGCATGGCCTATCTTTTCTGTAGAATAAATTACAGAGGTAATATTTGATTCATCTAAATCTGAAGATATCAAATTAGATATTTCTTTACCTTTCCTTTTTCCTGCAAAAGGATTTACAATAATGTGCATTCTTTTGACTGAATATAATTCTTCTAGTTTTTGATTAATAAAATGAGAAACTGGCTCTGGTGGAGGAAAATAAGAACCTAAGAAACCTTTTACCTTAGCTGGAGGATCTAAATCTACACGTTCCAATTTATTACCCATATTTAGTCATATATCAAGCTTTATAAGGAAGTGTCTTTAAAGTCAAATATCGGGAATGTGGCATAAGCTGAACCCGTTAAGTGAGGAATCGCGAATGAGTAAATCAATATACAGCTACGTTAGAGACCAGTGGAAAGTTCCATCAAATAATCTTAAAGCACTACAAAAAGAAAGACTTGTTGCATATAGAAGACAAGATGCTTCGACGAAAATCAATAGACCTACTAGGCTAGATAGAGCCCGAAGTCTAGGATATAAGGCTAAGCAAGGTTACGTGCTTGTTAGAACAAGAATAAGAAGAGGAGGTATGCGTAAACATGCCATAACCTCAGGTAGAAGGGCTAAAAGAACTGGTATTTCCAAAATCACAATGGGAAAAAATTTACAAATGATTGCTGAAGAGAGAACTGGGAAAAAATATCCTAATCTTGAAATCTTAAATTCTTATTGGGTTGCAGAAGATGGAAGATACAAGTGGTATGAAGTTATACTTGTAGATCCAAACCATCCCGTAATCTTGGCAGATTCAAAAATTAACTGGATTTGTAACCGTGCACATAAGGGAAGAGTTCATAGAGGTTTAACTTCTGCCGGTAAAAAATCTAGAGGATTAAGGAATAAAGGTAAAGGTGCTGAGAAAGTTAGACCAAGTAAAAGAAAGCACATGGTCAAACATAAACAAAGCAGAACGCCTCACCCTCCAAAGAAAACATAGGGATTGATAGTATAGATTACAATCGAAAGAACCCGTACATGGCAAAGGTAGTGGAATCTTACACTATTTCTGAAGGATCAGGTAAAGAAACCAACCATTACGTATTCTCGATAAAAGGTAGCGGAATCAGATACAAGTCTGGCGATGCAATGGGACTTTACCCAAAAAATAATGAGCAGCTAGTGAAAAATACAATAGCCAAACTTAGGGCTAAACGTAAGGACAAAATATCTACTGGAGACGTAGAAGAAACTACACTTGAACAAGCCCTTTTACATCGATTTGTAATACACAGGGCTGGAAAAAAATTCCTTACAATGGTTCATGATAAACTGGGTAAAGGTAAGCCAAAGCGAGAACTAAAAGTAATCCTAGACGATGCAGAAGAATTGGAAAAGTATCTTTTCGTAAGAGATTATATTGACATTATGAATGATTATAGGGTGAAGATTTCTCCTCAAGAGTTTGTAGATACTTTATCTCCGATTACTCCAAGACTCTATTCTATTAGTTCCTCACCAAAAGCACATCTGGGTGAGATTCATCTAACTGTCGCAATTGTTAAGTATAATAATTTTGATAGAGACAGATACGGTTTAGCAACCGGAGACTTAGCAAACAGTATCATTGTTAACCAAACTGAAGTTCCTATATACATACAACCAACAAGAGATTTTGTTATTCCTGAAAATGGAAATAAAGACATAATTATGGTTGGACCTGGTACAGGTATAGCTCCTTTCCGTGCTTTCATGGAAGAAAGAATTAGCACTAAAGCTACAGGACGAAACTGGCTTTTCTTTGGAGAAGTCCATGAAGAGACTACATTCTTCTACAAAGACGAATGGTTTAATTATATGGAAGAAGGAAAACTAACTAAACTCACCACCGCTTTTTCCAGGGATCAAAAAGAAAAAATATATGTCCAAAATAGAATAACTAGTAATGGAAAAGAGATTTGGGAATGGTTACAGAATGGAGCATATTTTTTTATTTGCGGTGATAAACAATACATGGCAAAAGACGTTCATAAAGCTCTAATTCAAATTGCTGAAGAACACGGGAAAATGAAGAAGAAAGATGCTGAACATTATATTAACCAAACTTTAATGAAAGAAGAACACAGATATCTAAGAGACGTTTACTGATTCACTTATCTAATTAATCCTTATTTTTCCCACTTTGGCCAATTATTTCCCCAGTTTTCAAATCAATGGTCTCTCCAGTCTCCGGATTGTATCTAAAACCAGATTGTTGTGAACCGACTTGAGTCTGAGAGGTTGAATTATCCTCATAACTGTCAAAATAATCACCATCGCCCCCTATTCTGTTGTAAATAAACATACCTATTCCTGCAAGAGACAGGCCGATTAAAGGCACCCAAACAAGCGGCTCATTAATCAATGAATCTTCATCTTCCACTACTATCGGTTCATCTTCGACATATTCTTCTATAGTAACATTAACGTTTGCTGATGCTTCATTATCAGTTTCATCAAACTCATCAATGATATTATCAGGATCTATCCTTGCTTCGATAAGATATTGACCTTCCTCTGCAGGTGTCCAGAAGAAAGTTCGAACTTCTTCACCATTTACTCTACCTAAAGGATCTGTTTGATATATCTCAAATAATTCTCCATTTATGTAAAGTGAAATTTCAGCACCTATACAATCTGCAGAAGCACCAGACATGTTCATCGTACCATCTGGGCATTCACAACAAATCTCAGGGCCAAAATTTAAGGCACTAACTGATATCTCTAATGTCTGATTAAGGAAAATTGTATTTGGTAGATTTCGCATTTCGACTGAAAGCTGGAAATTTCTAGGTTTAACAACTACGCTAATATTTGCAATATTATCTGTATTGTTCAAATCGACAAAATCACTTCCCGAAATTTCTCCAACTATTGTTAAATTGTAATTGCCAGGTAGATCAGTTGTACGCCAGAATATCGAAACTAACTTAGTTTCATTGTATCCAAGATTTTCTTCATGAACAAAATATATAGGGTTGCCTTCAAAATCATAACTTTGGAACTCTGGAGTTGAAGAGTTGTCGACATATAACGAGAATTTAAAATCTGGAATTTCAGCTCGCTTATTATTAATAAGTAATGAAATTTCCATATGGTCACCTTTGAAAACAGGATCATTTGCTGAAATATCAATTATACTAAAATCATATTCAGGTGCTGCAACATTTACTAACAATGAATTTACATTATTATCCTCATTAAGTTCATCAACTTGCGATGAGTAATCACCCTGAACTAGGATTATTGGCTGCTGAACTTGCCATGTATGGCTAACTGTCAAATTAAGTTCTTCACCTTGGTTAATTGTTATTTCCCAAGTTTTTATGAGTTCACCATCAACTCTTAAATCTACAGGATATTTTGAAGCATATAATGCCCCTTCATTAAAAATTGTGACCTGAATATCAGAAGGAATACCTCTAACTGGTTTACCAATTACTTGTAAATCTAGAATATTTATGTCAGGTTTAGACTCGAGAACAAATAAATTAAAAGAAAAATTATTATCTTCCTCAAACCATTCCTCAATCTCGTTGAGTGGATCAATTCTAACAATTATTGTATGATTACCTAGTATACTTGTTCCACTTTCAGAAGACCAGGTAACTGTAGCTGATGCAGTACCTCCAAAAATTTCTTCACCGTTTTTTGTTGCATTGTCAATTGTATCGACAATCACATAACCAATCAGTGATTCTGTACCGTTTTCTGGTAAATCATAATAGCCTACTCTTACAGAAGAAGCAGGTACGACATAATCTTCATTCAAAATATGTGTAGTTAAATTAACTTCATGATCTGCAAATATATCATCAAGCCAAATATCTTTAGGATTCACAGACATATTACGGAATTCGTTTAATGTCAATTCTGGAGTGTGTGCCCTAATGGTTACTTCACTGGTAATGATGTTGTCGCTTTCATTAAATTCTTCAATATCATTAGCTGAATCAAGATAAATAGTTATTTGAAACAATCCAGCATACTCTGGTTGCCAAGTTATATTGAACTGTGCTGGAGATTCAGGATCTACTATAGTGTAAAATCTAGGATCCTCTATAGTTTCAGTCTCTCCATCAAATGTTTGGTCAAACTTAATTTTAAATTCTGTACAACTTACTCCTCCACTATTTTCAAAAAAAACTAGAATGTCAACAGAGTCTCCCACTGCTGGAACTTCTGGAGTGAATCTTATAGGTAATACTTCAGCCTCAGGAGATCTTAAGTCTGATAAATCTTCTTCAAATACAGTGTACTCAAAAATTATTTTATTATTATCTTCATCTGTTTCTGAAATGTCATCCTCATAATCCACTGAAATCGTTAAAACATGTTCACCCAAACCACCACAACCATCAATTCCATCAGGATTACAAGTAAATTCTATAGTTGCACTTTTACTTTGGTCAATCAAAGACTCTGTAGATTCAAAAATAGGTACGCATTCATCATCAACACCACACTCTGAGGTACTATTCCAAACAATTATTTTCACATCATTAGCTGGTTCGTTACCTGTATTTACTACTACAAAACTAATTTCAACAGGTTCTCCATTAAGAGGATAGTCGGGATTGAATGTAAAATTAATTGGCTCTAAATCAACATCTACTGCCTTTGCGTTCGAAGTAAAAATCACTGTCAATACTAACAAAGCGAATGCCGCATAAATTCCAGTTAAGATTCTGTTAGCCATATGATTGGTCAGTGCGTAGCTAGATAAAAGTAATCCCTTTGTTTTAAAAGATATAGTATATATCCACCTCTTTTAGAGCTATATGGACCCAGTAAGCGTTCTTGATTACAGATACGGAACTGAAGAGATGAGAGATGTCTTCAGAGCAAATTCATATTTAAATTTTCTTTTAGAAGTAGAAGCAACATTGGCAGAAGCTCAATCAGATATAGGTATTATTCCGAAAGAAGCTGCAAAAGAGATTAGAAAAGGATTAAAACTTGTAAAAAGGGAAAGAGTTGAAGAAATAGAGGCGGAGATTAACCACGATGTTATGGCTGTAGTGAAAGGTTTAGAGGAAAAAGTGGGTAATGCTGGTAAATGGATACACTTTGGAGCTACTAGTTATGACATAGTAGATACTGCAAGAGCATTACAACATAAAAGAGCAATAGATTTAATTGAAACTGCTTTACAAAAATTACTTATTTCCATGAGTAAACTTGCTGGAAAACACAAAGATACAGTTATGCTTGGTCGAACACATGGACAATGGGCCACACCAATAACATTCGGATTGAAAATGGCAGTTTTTACCTCAGAATTAGCAAGACATATAGACCGACTAGCTGAGCTAAAGCCCAGAATTATGACTGGGAAATTTCTAGGGGCTGTAGGGTCAGGAGCCGCAATGCACCCTCACACTTTGAAAGTTCAAAGTTTAGTCTGTGAAAAGTTAGGTTTAAACGAGCCTTTAGCAACGACCCAGATACTTGGTAGAGATCGTATATCTGAAGTGATAGCTTGGGGTGCCAATTTAGCAACCAGTATTGAGAAATTTACAATTGAAGTAAGAAACCTCCAAAGAAGTGACATCGGTGAAGTAGCTGAAGCTTTTAACGTAGAAAAACAAGTAGGTTCTTCTACAATGGCCCAAAAGAAAAACCCTATTACTTCTGAAAATGTTGGCGGTTTAGCAAGAGTAATACGTTCTGTTCTTTACTCATCTTACGAAAACAATCTACAATGGCATGAGAGGGATTTGGCAAATTCAAGTAACGAAAGAATTATTCTTCCTCAATTTTACATATTATTAGAATATATTATTAAGAAAACAGAAAATATTTTTTCCAATTTATATGTTAATAAAGATAAAATGAAACTGAACCTTGATCAGGCTGGGGGTCTTCCGATGGCTGAAGCCTTTGTTATTGCACTTGGTAAAACGGATTTAGGAAGGCAGGACGCTCACGAATTAGTAAGAAGCATTACAATGGAAGCTGAAAAAAAAGGTGTTACTTTTAGTCAAAACGTAAAAAATAATAATGAAGTACAGAAATACTTGAGCGAGGAGGAGATTTTGTACTGTCTAGAGCCAAACAACTATGTAGGCCATTCAAACGAAATAATTGATAAAGTTCTGGCTTCAATAAATGAATAATTATCTCTCAAGTAGTATTCCTAAAAGAAGTTTGAGAAAGACTGGACGTAAGATAGTACTAGAACAAATTGAAAAGAATAATATTTTAGGTAAATACGAAATCTTTGATAAATATCTCTATCTCACTACAGTAGATCCAATTTCTAAAAATACTAAAGAAGAATACAAACTATGTATTGCAAAACAGTGCAATGCTAAAGAAGAAATAATTTATAAAAAAATAAAAGACGTTATTCCAGCTATGAAAAAATACAATACTTTTGCCATTAATGTAGAAAGGAGAGGCGACCATAAATTTACATCAACCGAACTCGCCAGGGAATTAGCAGGTTCTGTGTTTGATATATTTCCAGAAATTAACGTTGACTTGGGAAAACCT